>Ga0209187_1000061_pt1 | contig 248276 bp, 161 predicted proteins | sample BantaG_FD_187430 | JGI IMG/M metagenome (GOLD analysis project Ga0209187, IMG submission 187430) | Marine algal microbial communities from Bantry Bay, Ireland - BantryBay_4 metaG (SPAdes) (version 2) | ecosystem: Host-associated > Algae > Red algae > Unclassified | place: Bantry Bay, Ireland... | reverse complement strand
GCTTCTTACAAGAGCAACAGCGCCTTTCTCCATATCTTTTTGTCTTACAATAATTTCCATAGCCGCAATATCTACATTTAAAACCATCGGACCACTTTAATTTCACCAGTGTATCAGTACATGATTTTTCGTCACCAAATTGATCTTGAAAGTCATAAATGCTAAGTCCGTCAAACAGTTCTTTCATTATTATTTGCTTTTGTTTATACAAATAAAGGTTTTACCGTGCAGCCTATCTGCCCTATTCAGAGTTTTTATTTTAACACGAAATCACGTAAAACTCTGCAATCTAGTTGCAGAGTTTTTTTTATTTATACAACATCCTACTACCCTATTCAGTTACATAGACTAAATCCTCTACTATAAGACAAAAATCTACATTCTATTACTTTTCATCTTATTACCTAATTACAAAAAAGTAAGTCCTATGAGTGTATTTAAATTTTTTCTTATCATAAGCATCATCATATCGATTACATCGTGTCAGACAGATATTTTTCATGAAACTGAAAACACACAATCTACAGAATCAGAATATAATAATGTGGATGAAAGACTCTGGCCTTACTTCAGAAGTTTTGAAAATGAAGCTGCCCTAAGAGGTATATCCATAGATCTTAATGCACATAGAACAACTGGAGAAATATCCCCTATTCCAGAAGATGGCGTCGCAGGTTCTTGTCAGTACGGCAGTCACATTAATCACGTTACTATAGATTTAAACTTTTGGAATAATAGATCACACCTGATGAGAGAATTTGTCATATATCATGAATTAGGGCACTGCGTTCTTGATAGAGATCATGAAGAATCGTCATTTGATAATGGCATATGTAGAAGTATAATGAGGAGTGGATTAGAAGATTGCAACGACGCTTACAATCAACAGAATCGTACCTACTTTGTAGATGAATTATTCTCTACGACAGCTAATTTAGGCAATAATGAATCTACTATTTTATAGAAAGAAAAATTTTATAATTTTCTGATTGATACTTTAATAGAGTAATTCAAAATTCTATTTACCTTGATGTATGTTTTTAGAATTCCTAAAATTAGGCATCACACATATATTAGATATCAATGGCGTAGATCATATTCTATTCTTAGTCGGACTTTCAATTATCTATACGATTAAGGATTGGAAGACAGTAGTATGGTTAGCGACAGCATTTACATTGGGTCATTCTATAACCTTGGCTTTGTCAGCTATAGATGTGATTAAGGTCGATTCTAATATTATAGAAATTCTTATTGCACTATCTATATTCTTAGTAGCTATTTTTAATATCATACTGCCTCATTCTACAGAAAGATTGACACTACTATGGAGATACATATCCGCAGGAATATTTGGACTCATACACGGTATTGGTTTTTCTAATTTCTTCAGCATTATGCTATCGGGAGATTCATTAACGATACCATTGTTGGGCTTTAATATCGGTGTAGAAATAGCTCAGGTGCTCATTGTAGGAGCTGTGCTTATAATCTCTTTTATAATAAGTAAATATTATTTGCGTAAGCTATATGTAAATATGATATCTGGGATAATTGCGATATGGGCAATCAAACTTATCATAGAAAGGATAATGTAGTATGTGTAAGTATAAAAAAAGCAGCACTCTCGTACTGCTTTAAATCAACTAATCAAAAGACTAATACAACAAATTTGCATTATATTTTTAGATAGCAACTCCAAAAAGCAGTTGCCGAATATTTGAAACCTACTCTTATATAATTTAAAACATTCTAATAACGATCGTTTACTAAAGTTGTGATAGTTTAGATCTAACTTTAACACTTGATAGTACAATTAGAGGTATGGATTGGCTGTAATACCATTTAGTATCTAAATAGCCGCGTACATTCGGTTATATTCCAAAATCTCCTGCGGCATTTAAATTGTTAATTGGTATAAATGATTGTAAGGCACATATTTCAAGTACGTACATACGGTTAGCTGAGAACCTATTAATATATAAGCCTCACAAATAAGACAAGTAAATCTAAATTGAACTGAAAAGCTTATCCTGCTATAAGTTCATCCGCGATTACCCTTCTATGCTTCATAGCATTCTGTAGTGGGTAGTAACTATATTTCTTAGCTGCAACGATGAGATCTTTGTATTCTTTCTCATCAGCACTAGCTCCTATAAAGTCTATAGCATTCTTATACACTCTGTGGCTTGTATCATACAATAAAGTCTTAAGCTTTGCCACTGATATTGCGGTATCAGCTTCTTTCTCAGTTCTTAGCAATGTGGATTCTGCAGTATATATATCTATGATGATGTCAGCTAAGTTCATAACTGGTTCTTGAGCATCTTTAAGATCAATGGCCTTAGAGATGACTTTCTGTCCGGCATAGCCTAATAATATATAAAGCAATTTCTTCATAGATTTGACACATGCTCGCTCTGGTGATCCTTCGGAAGTCTCTTCTACAGCACCATCTTGCAATTCTTTTTGGGCAGCCATAGCTGGTGTTGCTATATCAAATGATCCCTTCATTGCTTTTTTGAACAACATGCTGACGATAAGTAATCTATTGATCTCATTCGTACCTTCAAAGATTCTATTGATACGACTATCTCTGTATGCTCTTGACATAACTGCCTCTTCTGAATATCCCATACCTCCAAAAATCTGTACGCCTTCATCTACGACATAATCTAACACCTCTGACCCTAAGACTTTTATTATAGAACATTCTATAGCAAATTCTTCTGCCGCCTGCAACTTAGCATCTCCGTAACTTACGCCATTCTCAGTTAATGACTTTATCTTATCATCCATGAATCCTGCCATTCTGAATACTGAAGATTCTAAGGCATAATTACGTATCGACTGCTCTGCTAACTTGTGCTTAATCGCTCCGAAGCTCGATATAGGCACTTTAAACTGTAGTCTTTCATTAGCATACTTTACAGATTCTTCAAGAACCCTCTGGCTACCACCTAAGCAAGATACACCCAGCTTATACCGTCCAATATTCAATACATTAAATGCTATTAAATGCCCTTTCCCTATCTCACCTAATAAGTTCTCCTTGGGAATCTTGACATTCTCAAAAAACACTTGCCTCGTTGATGATCCTTTGATTCCTAACTTATCTTCTTCTGCTCCTAAAGTCAATCCATCTAATCCCTGCTCTACAATAAATCCAGTAAACTTATCTCCATCCACTTGTGCAAACACTATAAATAAATCTGCGAAGCCTGCATTGGTTATCCACATCTTCTGCCCATTAATTATATAGTGATTACCATCTGGAGTCAACTCCGCTTGAGACTTAGCTGATAATGCATCAGATCCACTACTCGGTTCTGTCAGACAATAAGAAGCTTTCCATTCTCCAGAACCTAATTTCGGCAAGTACTTCAACTTCTGTTCTTCTGTGCCAAAATATAGTATCGGCAACATCCCTATGCCTGTATGCGCATTATAACTCACAGAAAACGATCCACATGTTCCCATCGCTCTCGCAATCAATGTATTGCTCACGAAGTCCATATGCATACCGCCATAATTTTCTGGCATATGTGCTGACAGAATCCCTAACTCACCAGCCTCTTCCATCAATTTTGACCCAAGTCCGTCTTTCTGTTTTTCTATCGCTTCTACGTTAGTGAAGATTCGATCTTCGATAAATTTCTCTACCATTTCGCTTACCATAGTATGCTCTTCGGTGACATCAGAAGGGACATAACAATTTTCAGATTTGACATTGCCTTTGAGAAAATGTAAGGCATTAAGTGTAGATATTTTTGATACAGAAGACTCCATGTTAGTCTATTTTATAAGATTCGATAAAAAAATTTAACTCTAAGTTAAGTTAATTTTGTTATTATATCAATAGAAAACTTATTTATAAGTAAATATATTTAACTCTGAGTATGCTTTAGTTTTAAAAAACTAAAGCATACAGTTGTTACTATAGTACAAGAAATCTTATTAATAATTCTCTTAAAATGGAACTGAAATATATGATCAAATGTTATTTTTAAAAACAGTTTAATAATGGCAAAAAGATCAAATCACGTAGTACCATCTAAAAAAAATGGAGGATGGGCTGTAAAAAAAGCAGGCTCGTCAAGGGCTTCGCGTGCATTTACTAATAAAAGTGAAGCGGTTCAGTTTGCCAGACAGTTAAGTAGACGTGAACTTACTGAGCTTTATATTCATGGTAAGGATGGAGCAATCCAAAATAGAAATTCTTACGGAAATGATCCATTCCCACCAAGAGATAGAGTTCATTGATTAAATTAGATCCCGATTATGAAAAAAACATCTTTATCAATTGCCCTTTTGATGGAGAGTTTTTCCATTTATTAAAAACGATTCTCTTCACATCTGTATATTTTGATTTTGAGCCTAGGATATCATAAGAATCTTCTGATTCTATGACCGCTAGATTAGATAAAATCATTTCTCTTCAAAAAGCATCAAGATGGTCAATTCATGACTTATCAAGACTGAAAGCTCAAAAAATGGATGAATATTATCGGTTAAATATGCCATTCGAACTTGGAATTGACTTTGGAATTAGAAAGACTGATCCAATATATAGTAACAAGAAAGCACTTGTACTTGAAACACACAAATATGAATACATGAAAGCCATATCAGATCTAAACGGATATGACATAAAGAATCATGATGATGATGTCGAAAAATTGATTTCATGCTTACGGTCTTGGTTCTCAGAAACTGTCGGGTTAAGAGATTTAGTTGCAACTCCAAAAATTTATGCTGACTATATTCTTTTCCAAAGAAATCTATTTGACAGTAAAGTTTTAAAATACGAAAATACTCATTCTGCCACCGAAGCAGAAGAATATGCAAAGAGTGAAGTTGATGAAATTACAATGCCTGAATTCATAGATGAGATTAAACGGTGGAAAGTCAGAAAATAGCATTTGATTAATTATTAAATCTCTCTTTTATTATAAACACACTACATATTATTATCTAATAATCTACCCATACAAAGCATACATCCCCGACAAGTACTTAGAATGCTTAGATAGTCTGAACGGAATATCCCTACTAACAGAATCTAATTCGGTATCAGCATTATTATCAAATTTCACCTCTACAATAATACGTGTATCAGATATTGCAGATTCCTTGATCGTTTTATTATCGGAAGGCCAATCGTACAATACATATCTATCTACAGTAAGTCTGTATTTTCCTGAGATATCAATAAAATAACTTCGTAAATATTGGTTACGGATGACTGGTGACACCTGAGTTCTATTAGTCATCTTATCGTTAATGATGGATGATAATTGCTTGAGCGAAGTGTATGGGATATCACGATGATGAACCTTAGTACCTAATGCGTTTTTTTTGATTTTGTATTCTAATACGCCATTATCTGTATGGTCTTCTAAGCCATACCATCTATATCTTATTTTGATACGGTCAGCTATACCGGATAGGTTATCGTTACAAGTAGAAAAAAGGTGATCATCAAAATAGATATTGTTAATTACTCTATCCTCGAATGCTTTATTAAATCCAGCAGGATGCGATAAGAGCATCGATTCCAGATGAAATGCAGCAGAAGGATCTAATACATACTTTAGTTCATATCTGTAGTCAAGTTTTGTCATTGCACTACTTTGATATCGATTGTAGAATTCTCCTGAATATTGTAGAGTTGCTTAACTTTTATTGCTTTATAATTCTTAATCACAATAGAAGCAGGACCATATTCTGGTTTCTTCTGGAATGCCGTAAACCCTAATGCGCTATTAGAGATATTAATATGGTCGGCGACAACTTTAGATTTATCTTTAGAGGCAATACCAATGTTAGCTTTATCAATATTAGTCCATACTATGTTCAATGTAGATTGTTCTCCGGCACTGATCCCCTTATCACCCGCTGTAAGTATGCGGCAGCCATCTATAGTCAGCACACTACCCGATGCATCTATCCCATCATTACCTACGTCAATAAATTGTGTATTCTTAACTGTTCCCTTACAAAAATCAGAATCAAATGCATCTGCGAAAGTATTAGAGAATTTAGATTCGCTTATAGTGAATTCTGATCTGATAATATTGAGAGCATCTTCACATAGGTTATCAGTGAATGCCGTACGTACGATATCTACATCACTTTCGTAAAAATTAACTGCACCTGTGAGTCCCCATTTTTTGTAACTAAGCGTATTCTGATTTTTGAATATCACATTCCTTAATCGCGATAGGCCACCAGCTTGCATAACTGTGATACTGCCAGAAATTGCATCTTTCGATTCTACGATAATCGGATTATCAGCATCTCCTAAGAATCGGACTGGACTATAGCTCAACAAAAATGCACCATCAGAAAAACTCAGTTGCGTTCCAGCATTAACTGAGAGTAATTTTCCAGCTGGAATAATCAATGGTTTATTTATATTAATAACACCAGAGTTAAGTCTTACATTATCTCCATCTACAATAAGAATGTCAGAAAACTGAGTCAATTCAGAAGTTAGTTCTTGTCTTGGCGACCAATCCTCAGGCGTCGTCCACTTTAATATCTTTGCAGTATAGATGGAATCTAATCCTGCTACTTTATATTTTAATTCATTAGCTCCTGATAATACCTCCCACTGAGAATATTCTGGTACAGCATCTATAATTTGCGGATATACTAATTGGCTATCAGTATCAGGGGATTTACCACTTATAATCTCAAGCGGTAAACTATGCTGATTGACAAGTTTTAGATAATCGATACCATCTTCAGACTTATATCTATAGGCCAATAATGAATTGACGTGAGCAGGTAGAGCTATCTGTGTTCTTATTGCTTTTTTCTTTATGATATCTCTGTTGTATTTATAAGATGAGAATCTATTACGGATAAAGTTCTCTCTCTCCACCAATGATTCCTCAAGACTCTCCATGAAGCTATTTAAGAACTTCTCATCAGAGAATTGATTAAGGTAATAGAAATACTTTTTTACAAAATCATCATCAAACATTAAGTCATCTATTGCTTCCTGATGTCCTCTCTTAGTCGTATACAATTGCTCTGCATATAGGTGTGATGCGTAGTTCTGAGGCTCCTCAGAAGAGTAACCATCAAATCCTATCGGTTCTAATAATGCTGTCACAGGATTATAGTAGAATCTCTGATTATGCCAGGTCATGGCATGATGTGCAAGACATACGTCTACAAGAGCCATGTACTTTGCAGTTCTATCGATATCGAAAATTTTGGCTGCAGGCTTTAGATTATACTTAAATTGAAGCAATAGATTTTGAGCTACTTCAAAGTCTGATTTCAATTTAGGATTCTTGACTAATTTCCCTTCTTTAAAAGCTCGCAACTCAGAGGTCCAGTAAGCTTTATCTCTTTCTTCAGCACCGGGAAGACTACCTCGCCATCCTTTGATGGTACGTTTCGTTGTTTCCCACATTCTGTCCTCTGTCATTTTTATAATAGGTCCTTCTCTCCTATTTTTGTTCTCGACTAAGTTCTTAGTAAAATGCTCCTCATAGCTGAATACAATTTTATCCAAGCTGTTCTGCTTGAAGTATATGAAATCATATCGCGGCCTGATAACATCTGCATAATCAAGAAACTGAAAGAATACCCATTCCCATAGATAACTTCTTGTGTAGGGTTCTTGCACAGAAAAACTCTGCATACCTCCCCAACTTTCCTCAGCATTCATATCGACTCTATACGAAGGATTGGCACCCATATGATCGAGCCAATCACCTTTGTGTCTTATTGTAGCTTTCTTATACCTTCCGTCATCCCAGATCTTAGCTTTTATTTTGTGATCATCATGGAATACTAATCCTTGAGCAATAGACTTTTTTCTATTCTTTTCTAACTTATCGAGACCCTCCTTATCTATAGTAATTTGAAAGTCCGCAGGCACAAATGACTCTTGGACATTGAGATTATTATCACCGACATAAGTGATTTTAAGATCATCAAAGTAGATACTATTAGGGCCATCAGCCTTCTTTCCAAAGACATTAATTTTTGATGGCGTATGATACCGTGGTACTGTAAAGTACATTTCCCACCTTGCCCATGCATCTTCTCGACGCTGGACAGGATTTGACACTGACTGATAGAAATCTTTTCCTTCAGGATCACTTGCTACTAATGATGATTTGACAGGATGCTGATTGTAAGACCATATTTCGACCTTATATCTTGCTCCCGGTTTTGGGTCATGCATCGTGTAGGTCATACTCTGACGCTGGTCACCTTCAAGCTTAGATGCATAGCTTCCAGAATTGTATTTCTCATCAGATCGCGTCTCTGCACCTGAGAATTTATTACCATCAGAAACGAAGTCATTACCTTCTACTTTTTCTGCATCACAGAAGACTAAGACTTCAGGTTCTGCACCAGCGGCTTTCTTATCTCCTGAAGAATAAAATCTAAAAAATAAGAGCGGCAGCAACAGCACCATCAAGATAATAAGGTAACGCTTATATCCTGCTTTAGTACTTTGACCTTCTATAATCATAGTGAAATCTCAGGTTGATCTAAGAATGTGATATGTATATCAGGGTCTATCATCTTAAGCTGTTCTCGTATTTTATTGACTATAGATATATCGTCGATTTTAGTAACAAAGGTCATGACTATTCCATCAGAATTTTCTTCTAATCTTTTGAGCTCGATATAAGACAAAATTTGCTTGAGGTTATCTGTGATCTTTTCTACCTCTGAGCCTTTAGATCTTATATTGATGAGTAACTTATCTTTGGATAAAATTTTCTTCTTAGACATTCTCGTATTGAGATATAAGAGCGGCAATATCAATAATATTGCGACTATAGCTAAGATTGGTTTATTAGCACCACATGTCAACCCTACACCGATCACAAGAAACAAATATGTCAATTCTTCTGGCTCCTTAATAGCTGCTCTAAATCTTACAATAGACAATGCACCGACAAGACCCAATGACAAAGCGATAGATGCCTTAACGACTGTAATAATCAGCAATGTAGATAATGCCAATGGCAAAAATATAGAAGCAAATTTCTCTCTATTACTAAAACTTGTTGCAAATCTGATATAGAATACCTTAATGATAATGCACAGTATCGCAGCCACTAAAAGGTTGATAACAAAATCCCAAATATTTACTGTATTCGTAAAGTCATTGAGGTATACTTGAAATTTATCCATTACAATTTTTTCGATCTTGGATGATAATAATGATGAATGAAAATTTTACTTCACTACATAATTGAGCTTGCAAATATTAAAATATTTCTCTACAATAATTTCTTGATCAGTATTAGTTTTTCCTAATATTTCTCTCGCCGAGGGGCTTTCATTTCTTTCTTGAAAAAGAAACGAAACAAAGAATTCAAGGCTATACCCATTTCTTAACGCCAAATAATCATTTTATTACTAAACAAGCGCCAACTCCTCCCTATGGTCGTCAAACCTGCCTACCGGCAGGCAGGCACGGCCATTGTTTTTTACGCAATAAAAAAAATGATTTCGCTAAAATGACTAAGGCCCGAAAAACACCATCTCCATAACAAATTCTCTTATCATATTAGTTACTCAATAATACCATCATTATGATATAATTCATCACGATAAAGATAGCAATATTGAAAACAATTCTTATTCACTAGTAATCATCTTCAACCTCAATATTCTTGGATTCATTGTATAAATGAAGTATTCAGATATCTTTGATCATTATAATCTGTACGCTTGTAGTGAATCGGACATTATCCTATATATCAATACCATTTTTCTATCTCATCGGTGGGCTGCTCATTTCCTACCACATGATGGGTAATATCCTATTCCAACTTAATACGGTACAACTGGATAGAAGCGGTGATGGGTTTAAGAACTATTTTGCTTTTGCTTGGCAGTATAAGAATGAAGATGGTCTATTCTTCCGAGGCATGCAATACCCGTATGGAGATATGCTTGCCTATGCAGATGGACAACCATTAATGACAATGATATTTATAGGTCTTAAGAAAATAGGGATTGATCTGTCAGGTTATGAGCTACTGATCGTACAGGTACTTCCTATACTAAGTATATCTGTGGGATTTTATTTCCTGCATAAGATCATGAAACATTATCAGATTCCTAATTGGTGGAGTATTATTACAGTTACAGCGTGTGTAATGCTCAGTCCGCAGATTTTTAGGTTCAATGCACATTTTGCTTTAGGTTATCTTTTCTGTTTTCCATCGATATGGTATCTGTATATCAGATATGAAAGCAATCGCATGAATGCCATTGCGTACTTTTTATTGAGTAGCATTCTACTTCTCTTATTTGCTTATCTACATCCATATCATCTACTTATTGGTTCATCATTTTTAGTTGGCATATTTCTGATTAAGCTATTTTATAAAAAAATTCAATGGCCCATTCTACTCGCTGGTTTACTACCGATAATATTATACCTCTTATCTAATAACTTATTAGATCCCTATCTTGATAGGCCTCGGAATCCTTGGGGAACCTGGCAATATAAGACAGAGGTAGGAGATCTATTTCCTTTCTATGGTTGGTTTGCTAAAGCGTTATCTTCTATTAATTCTTTAAGACAGGTATACCATGAAGGTTATTCATATTTAGGGATTTTGATATTTCTATTTCCGATATTATTTATTTACAAAAAACTAAAAAAAGAGAAAGCCCAATCATCAGATAGAGCCTTTCCGACTGCAGCGATATTATCAGCACTATTGGTTTTATTATTCAGTATGGGCATACATATTTTAATTACAGATCATAAGATTTTAGATTGGATATCTACGTTAAAACAATTCCGAGCTTTGGGAAGATTTGCATGGCCATATTACTATGTTGGATTTATAAGCCTATCAATTTTTGCGTATAGAATTATTGACAATATTAATAACAGAATTATTAAGATTATACTCTTTAGTTTTATAATCTGCATGTGGCTTATAGATGGACTTTACTACACAAAGAGCTTCAGAAAAAACATGAATCGATATAAGGCCGATAATGAATTGTATGAAAATAAAGCTATCAGCAACGCCATCGGTACTCAAATAAATATAGAGGATTTTCAAGCCATATTACCACTACCCGTAAGCATGGAAGGTGCAGAGAAAGTCACACCTGCTGACAACTGGTTCACCAAGACTCAAGGCATTCCTTATGCATACCAAAGCGGATTACCGATCATAGGGGCTTATATGTCAAGAACATCATTATCAAGAATCCTAAAACAATATCAGCTAGGCAGCTCATCGTATGTTGATAAAGAAATCATAAATGATCTACCCAATCGAAAAAATGTTATCACACTTATAGCAAAAGATGATGCCGCTATCTATAATGATATTGCCCAAAAGTCAAGCTTCTTAGGAGAGACAAAATATATCAACATATATTCTACATCTATTGATTCCTTATCTGCTGTTACTTATATAAACAAGGATAGCTTACCGCAAAAAGAAAAGCCAATTTATTATAACAAATACGAAAGCAATAATGACAATGGATTATACTCTAATGGCAGTCTATATGTAGATGGCAATGTAATATTAGCAGAAATAGAAGTAGCTGAATCTCAGAATGATACGATTACATTGTCCACATGGTTCAGGATCGATGTAGATAATTCTTCAGTACCAAAATTCAATATTACTTTGACAGATGATAAACAAAATACTATCTCTGACATTCATTACAGAGATCTGGATATGAAAAGAATGGAAGTCATTAATAACTGGGTACAAATAAAGCGTGACTTGATTATACCTCCTAATTCCAGCAAATTAAAATGGACAGTCAGCGCTGAGAAATTAACTATGGACCATACACTTATCACTTCTAAGAATAAATTGTTTTGGTTAGAATTATCAAATAACTACATCGTCTACAATCACTTCATAGCACAATTAAAACAAGATAACTTTGATTCAGAAAATTAACTTCGAAGTGTTATGGTGGGTGATCACAGCTGTCATCGCCACACTGATACTGCTACCGATATATCTTAACATCGGAGAAGCCTACCCTTTCTATAGAGATAACATTCTCATAATAGTGATTGCTATAACATGGACACGTTACATATTTTTCATGAAGTATCATTGGCTTACTTTAAGTAATTATATTAAGGCATTCTTCATGGTATTTTCTATACCTACGTTTCTGTTTATCATCGGTACATTCTATGATTTTCAGAGCTTCTATGATGATGGATTATTCGATGATGTTTTGTCGGTATTACCCTATAAGAATCAAGTCAATATGCTACTATATATTAGGACAGAGATGATCTTCTTTTTAGCATTTGCATTTATATGTAACTTCATGTTACCATTCAGGATGCTAATGTCTATATGGAGAAAAATAAATAAAGGAACAGAATAAAAAACATTATGAGTCAAGTCACAGAATTCAACGATTACAGAAAGAAAATGAATGACCGCATCATGGCGGAAGACAATAAAGTACTGAAGCGTTTTTTCAGCCTTGATAATCAGACTTACCAAGCAGGTGCCTTGGATGAAAAGACTAAGGAACTCTTAGGTCTCGTCGCCTCTATGGTACTCCGATGTGATGATTGTATCAAATACCACATCGGAACTGCTCATGAGATAGGTGTAACAAGTGCAGAATTATTCGAAGTATTTTCTATAGCTAATCTTGTGGGAGGGTCAATATGTATACCGCATACACGTAGAGCGGTGGAGTATTGGGATGCACTTGAAGAGAGTAAGTAAGTTGTTCGTCAGAACAATATAATTTTCCTTCCCATTTTAAGGGGAAGGTAAGGATGGGGTTCACACACTGTTATTAAAAATTAATAGCCTCCACCTCTATTCGAGCGAACCCATCTCCTTCTCTTCCCTAAGAAAGGAAGAGCGAATTAACAGCAACATACGTTGCACTTAAAACTTATAATTGTAAATGAATTATCTACTTCAGAAAGTTAATTCATAATACTTAACACCATCCTTCTCAAGTAAGAACGTGGGTTGCCACTTTTCTATAAACTGCTCATGGCTGACGGCGATGGTTTTTGCAGGTTCTGTATCTATATTCATTTTCTTATAGACTGTATCCTCGCATATGAGAATCTTCTTACCATTTAGAAGAGTCATTAATTCGGCATCAGGCTTATCGCCAAAAAGAGAAAATATTTTCTCTGCCGTATAAAGTGGCGTCCTTGACATCTTACAAGACATCAATGGAAGCTTGTAATGCAATGCTCGTCTATAAGTTTCCCGACTCCAAAAATTGTTATCATCAATGATCCAACCTTTCTTCTCTGTTCCTACGTGGTAATATGGCAAAGGTAATAGTGCATCAAAGTGGTCTCCATCCAATTCAGGAAGCGAAGCATTATGAGCTTGATTAAATATATTTGGTTGATTAGCGGCGGTCTTAGTATGCTTTGTCATCTGTGCTACATCGATGATGTATATGATGCTTATAATCGTTACTATACCTATTTTAAGAACCCGATATTTAGGCGTTTGTATAAATACATTTAAAATATAAAAACCACATAACAATAATCCTGTATAGGCTGGCAAACTGAATCTCGCCATACTCCTGAAGTTCTTAGCAGAGACACTTATTTCAGAAAGGATATTGAGTGGATTCAGAAAGTTATATATTTTGAAATTATCATTAAACATCTCCAATTTAGTCCCTAATGATGTGAAGTAACATATCAAACTTCCTGCGGCAATAGCACATATTAATTTATGTTGGGGAGCTGATATTGATTTTCTAATTTCCTTCCTTCCTATCCATAATAATGCTATGCCAACCAGTATCACTAATGGAAATGCACTTCCCATAAAAGTCAGTTTCTCAATATTCCAATTCTCTTGTTTAAAGAAAGCCGGTAAGCTCAGACACTCATAAGACTTCAGATAATCAGACCATGCACATGTCAAGCCAGGAGCATTATACCCCAATACCTCCGTAGGTCTCAGCGCCGCCATAGGATCTGTCATCTTAGCAAACAATATTACTGCCAATGCACTACACAATAATGTTCCTAATCCAATAATCGCTTTGACCCTCGGACCAAAACCAAGATTGTAGGCCACAGCCGGCCCTATCAAGAACAAAACTAATGGCAGATAATATAAATGTGTCAACGATGAAACGATAACAAGAACCGACATCGCAATCATATATTTAATTCCATATCCCTTAAGCTTTGTCCATCGGATAAATAAAAAAATTCCCAACAAAAAATAAATAGACATTGAAAGGTTAACCCACTCACCCATATTGAATAGCATAGGATGTAACCACACTACACTCAATGAGAACACAATATTCAGAAGCGGCTCAAAATTAAGCTCTCGACCTATACCATATGCCAACGGAGCAGCAAATAAAAAAGGAATAATAAAAAATAAATTATAGATAGTATTAGCATGACTGCTCAAGCCAAATGCTTTTACAAAAAAACCTAACACAGGTGTACTATCAGTAAATAGTATATGATCAGTAAACGGATAATTCATTCCAGTATAACGTAACCAATCCGTTCCTATAGTTGTATGATAGATATAGTTATAGTAATTCTTAATACCATCATAAGAATTAGTGAATAGGAAATCGTCAGGGTTAAGGAATCTTGGGCCAAAAGCAATGTAGAAGATAATCAGATTAATGAAGAACAATATTCCAAAACCATAGCTGTGGGTGTTATATTTTTGGATTGAATTATTCATTTTAATTAATACCTGATTCTGTTGCTATATATCATTTATAATGCTAAGATAGGATGTTTGATTAGGTTTTTTAGGATTATAAGATAGATAGGGTTTTTATCATATATCTTTCTTTTGTCTGAACGGGATTAATGAGATTATAAGATAGGCAGGATTAAAACATGTGAGTGAATCTCCAATGGTAGCGATTAATTTTCTAATATAGTCAATGCGGACAGGCCTGTTCTATCTTTTCTTTGTCTGAACACGATTTATAAGATTCAAGATAGACAGGATTAAAATATGTGAGGTGAATCCTGCATGGGTGGTAGTAAATTTATATGATCGTAGTGGATGATATCCTATGAACGAATGACAAAATCTTGACCATCTTAGAATCTTGCAATCCTGTTCTGTCATTCCTTTGTCTGAACACGATTTGTGAGATTACAAGATAGGCAGGATTAATACATGTGGGACGAATCCCCAATTGTAGTGATTAATTTTCTAATATGGTCAATGCGGACAATCCTGTTCTATCATTACTGTGTCTGAACACGATATGTATGAGTACAAGATAGGCAGGATTATAATATGTGAAATGAACTCTACGGCTGGTGATTAATTTCTCTAATTTGTAGAGAATGATATTCAATAAACAACTAACAACATCTTGGTAATCTTTAAATCTTGCAATCCCTCCGAAGGCGGACAAGCCTGTTCTGACGCTAAACTAACTCAACATGATCTTCATGTAATTAATCATCTCCATGACTAATCTCATATTGGTGATCTTAGATAGGATAACGTTGTCTCTAAGCTTAACCATCTGAACTTCTACTTTAGCATTTTTCTTAGCTAACAATTTTAAGAATTCTACATCGATAAGGTATCTGTCGGTTTTTGTAGAAAGGAATAACTCCTTCGCCTCATTAGTAAATGCCTTAAGGCCACACTGCGTATCATCAGTAGGTAATCTAAAAAGTACTCTATTGACTTTTTTGAGATACTGCGATATCCGTCTTCTTCGTGGGGAGATATGCGCATAGTAACTATCGTCTCGCTTGCCTACTACGGCTATCGTATCTGTAGATTCTAACTTGTGGATCATATTGACCATACTTCCATAAGTATAAGGAAAATCATAATCGGTGTACATAATGATATCTCCTTCACAGGACTCAACTCCCGTCCTTAGTGCAAAGCCTTTTCCTCTATTGGTCTTATAACTGATCCATTCTGCTTCGGCTATTTCTGCTTTTATATGAGCAGCTCCCTCCTCAAGATTAGCACTACTGCCATCATTGACTATGATCAATCTATAGATATAGTTCTCTCCCAGCCTCTCTTTTAAAGCATAGTATTGCCTTACAATCGCTTGAGACCATCCTTCTTCAGGATTATATAATGGTAATATGATATTTAAATGCGTTTTGATAGTATTCTATTGCTGTGCAAATAAAGGGAATATCAAAGGAATGAGGGGTAATAAGGGGGATATTTAATTTTAAAAAAACTACCATACCATTATGCTAATTCACCAAACAACACCTAATTCAAAATTACGAACGCTACCATCTAACCGATACCCCTGCCCAAGCAATGGTCTCTTTGAAGTTATTAGAGACATCAGCATTGGTGTTATAGATATTTCTTTGGATTCTTAGTTCTGCACTTAAGTATTGGTTGACAGGATAAATAGAATTTACAAAATAACCAGTCTTGTTTTCTATAGAACTAGAATTTAGATACTGTATACCAAAGGTATTATTCCATTTTTCGAAAAACTGTAATGATCCCGATCCGGTTAAGGTCGTTATCTTATGGATGTTATCACCTATGACTTGATTAGGTGTGTAAGTCGCTGATACGGATAATGAGGATCTATTTATAGTGATACTTTGGTTAATCCCGTACATAGATAGTGAATGATCAATACCTGGAATATTAGAATCTAAGTCTTGGTTTAAGAATGTCAGCTGAGTCTGAGATTGTATATCATTGGATACCTGCAAAGGATATGAAGCGACTACATTTAGAATCCTGCTGTCACTGTTAAATTCCTCTTGTGTGGCTACGACATTATTACTTTGAGCATAAGGGGCATAGGAGATCATGAATTGTGGCATATTCCTAAAATTGACAGATGCATTGATCCCGAAAGACGTTGTAGAATTCTGTACGGAACTCAGTTCTGGTGTCAAATTATTATTATCCCTTCTGGCAAATAACGATGCTGTCACTTGATTACTTAAGAACGATTGTCTCAACTCTGCCTTCCATCTCAGGAGATCATTTAATAATATAGGAGATCCTAATGTAAAATACTCCGCCCCTACTCTATCAATCGAAGCTTTAAACTTGGTATTATTGCCAAAAATATCCATAGCCGTGTATGCTCGCCATGCTACATCGTAGCTGGATGAATTATTAGCATTGCCAAATAATGTAGAGACTGGTATCGTACTCGTACTAAACTCCTGTGTATCATCTCTATCCTGCAAAGTTTTGTTACGAGTGAACAGTGAACTCTGTACTTCTCCTCCAAAAGTTACTTTATTATTAAGGACAGAAAGCTCTGCATCTAATCCTACGATTCTATTGCTTTGCGGTGTGACATCTGTACCGAATTGTAGGTCAGAAGTTCTATCTCTAATATCAATAAAACTGACATGAAGATGTGACGACTGAGGTGAGCCGTAGCCTAATTTTACACCAAAAGTATTCTGAGGCAATGTCAACAAAGGCTTATTAAATGTCATGTTAAATGTCTGACGGGTAGATTGTCCATAGGTTGTAGCGATATAGAAGTTTGTAGGATTCCATTCTATATGTACGCCATTAACAGATAGACTATTGAGTGATAGCTTAGAATAGTAGGGATAACTTACGCCTACAGTAATCGCCTGAAATCCATTTAATATCTCCTGCCCCTTGGACATCATGTCTAAAGATTTCAGCCCATCTTTCAGAAAATCTTTATCTTGTATCAGACCCTTATCTGCAAACTTCTTGGCTTCAGTTATCTTAGAGGATAGGTCTTTATATTGCTCATATTTCTTAGCTGTTGCCTGTAGTTTTTCAGCTTTTGATTTTAGTTTTTCTATTTCTGATATGAATGATTGCAGTCTTTCCATTTCCAATTTCTCAGAATTCGTGATCGCTTCTTTAGCATTAAGTGTGGCTAAGGAAGTTGCTGCTGACTTTATTTCTGGACTCTGTAATATGCTTTCGATATTCTCTAATTGCTTAAGTTGTTCTAATCCTTGCATGATTTCAGGATCGCTTAGCTGAGCTTCCCATTCTTTGAGTTTTGGAAACTTCTTAGCTATGGCTTTATCTTTAAGATCAGTCAGATTAGAGACTTCTCCTATGTCACCTATAGCCTCTACTTCCTTGACCTTAGCATATAACTTACGCTGCATATTTCTCTTAAATGTCTGCACATCAAACCTAATCGCCACTTGATTAATGCTCTGCTTAAATCCATCTTGCTCAGTAGACAACAATACATCCATCCCTATCGGAATCTCATTGATACTAAAATCTGGAAACAATTCTGCTCTCATATAATTAGCGGGTACTGATGAGCCGGCACCTTGCATAGAGGACACTTGACCGTATAAACGCCCTTGCCCACTATACTGAAAATCTAAACCCTTATTCTCGGTATCTATATTTACGTCAGAATTATGACTCAACCTCATGCGATCAGAATATATAACATCTCTACTGCTCGCATCCAATATCCTCAACTCCAACATATAATTATCTGATGATAAACTCTCATCTAGATATTCTACTAAGGGAATCGCCATAGCCGATGATATGACATTCAAGCCATTCTGCAATGGATATAGATTAGTGCTGGCTTTGTAGACTTGTCTGCCTTCATCTTTTAACTCAAGCTGTAACAATACTGATGTGTTATGACCACTGAGATTCTCAACTTCCAGACTCCATACATCAGAAAAAGCATTGATCTCACCCGTGACATGATTAACATCAAGTTGTGCATGACAAAGATCTACTATAAAGCAAAATATCATACAAACGAAAACGAAGTTTCGTAAACCTGTGATTCTATAATTGTGTATGAATTTCATTTTACTTTGGTTTTAATTTATAGTATTATCTCATCATGCTAAGGTCATATAGCAAGTCAATGTCTGGGTGATGTAGATGCAGGAACAATGGGCCCTGCACTTTCCATATTGCTGAAGCCTGTCGCATAATAATCTCCATTGTGCTCTATTTCTATAAAATATGTACCATCAGGCAGACCATTTAAACTTAAAAGCAACTCATTATTTTGGACAAAGACAGTCTTATTAAAAAGAAAGCCTTCATCATAACTATAAATAGCAGCATCCCAGTTTGATTTTATACTTGCTAAATAAGGTATAGGGTTTGGAATGATTTGATTAGTGTTTTCATCTATAAATAAATACCAATCTGTAGTTACACCAATTGTCAAAATAACATTATCTGTCGGTACATAAATAATTTTATCTGGTATTGGACATTTGCATATACCACAACATCTACCATTGTTCCTATTATTGGCCTTTGGAATATTGTCGAGTTCTACAAGAAGCTTGGCGGCGACAGCTCTTTTTTTATTATTGGCTTCGGATAGAGCTACGATATTTTCAGTCATCGGCTGATTATCACCAGTAGGTGCCGTAGGCAGTGCATCACCTATCGTAAAGCCCGTCGCATATAGATTCTCCTCATGCACTAACTCGATAAAATATCTCCCATCAGGTAGACCATCTATGCTAAGAAGAAGTTCGTTGCCCTGTATAAACACGGCCTTATTACTAATGATCTCTACATTATCATCATAGAGTGCCACCTCCCAATTAGGTGAGATATTATGTAGGTACGGTATGGGATTGGGGATGGCTACATCACCTACCCCTTCTTGGAAGACGTACCACGTTGAACTCAATCCAAATGCCAGCACTTGGTAATCCCGAGGTACAGGTATCGATATCTGGCAACATTTATCTTTATTAGACCTAGTGTTGTTATTGTTAGTTGCCATTGGGGTCTTGTCATGTTCTATGAGGAGCTTGGCAGCGAGAGCTCTTTGCTGCACTTTATCTTGAGGTGCAGCAATATCATCATCACTATATTCTACCTCTACTCCCGTATTTTGCTGAGCAGTGAGTGATAAGGTCAGCCATGATAATAATATGAGGAGGGGTATGGATTTTATATTTTTCATGATTATGGATTTTACTTTTATTGTATGTATTCTATTATTCAGGTTTAGATATATTCAAAATCGATTCTCAAAATTCTATAATCTCTGCAGCCTTGTAACCCTGACTGATCACTTTCTTCAGTGCCTTTTCGGCTGCTTCTTTTTTAGGGTAGAATCCTACGTAGTAGCTGTAGTATCCAGATTTTGATCCTTCAGATGTAACAGGGCCTAAGGCACTGACATTAAGAAAACTCTTATTCGCTTCTCGGGATACACTGAATAAGATTCTATAGTGTTTGATATTTTTTGATATTTTTTCTCCTTCGTTAATTTCTATTTTCTTCGGTGGTGTTTCTTTTTGACTATACTTTAGATTATCACGGATCTCTTTTATTCTCTTTTCGTAGGCGGCCATTTCTTTAGTGTACGGTCTATGTGATGGTGAGGCATCATTTTGCTTTGTCCATATTTTTATTTCTTTATTTGCTACTATTTGGTTGTTATTTGGGATGTAGATTTTTATTTCTTCTTGCGGTTGGGCTTGTTGCTTTTCTGGAGTGTAGATTTTTATTGTAGTTATCGCTTTTTCCGGTACGTTGATTTCTGGGGTGTATATTTTTATTGGGCCTAGGTCATTTTCAGTTTTATTGGCTATTGGGGTATATATTTTTATTTGCTCTTGGCTCTTGATTTTTGTTGGTTCTGCGGTGTAGATTTTTATTTGTGGGTTTGCTTCTACAATAGGTGTTTCGGGTGTGAATATCTCTATTTCTGGTTCATCTGTCATTGGGTCGCTGACTTCTGGATCCGAAACTTTTTCTATATCAAATCCACACTGCTCCATATTCGCAAGTGCCTCTGCTTTCCACTCGTTTAAACCAAATCCATTATACGTTGCAATGAATTGATTAAAATCAACATTAGCTGAAGGACAATCTCCAAGTTGCATATGACACCATCCTTCATAGTACCTCGCTTGAGGGACATCTAATTGCTGTAACTCAAGGAGTGCATCATTGAACTCCCCTTTAGCTATCTTTTGTTTAGCAATAACTATACTTGCGGCTGATAACTGAAGATGAGACAACAAGAATAAGGATGCTGCAACTACAATATTTTTTATAGGATTTGATTTAGTATTGATCATTGATTTTGACTGTCTTGGTTATGAATGTCATGATTATGGTAATTGTCTTTTATTTTATCGCTTTCTTTCTTAACCCATTGCTTGTACTGGTCCAGCTTTATTTGTTGTGCAGAATCTGGATATAAGGGCCATAATTCTGATATGATATCTACAGTGTCTTCAGAATTGAAAGTTACTTCTTTGGACTGTCCTTTATAATTGAGTGCATTGATATGAATGAATGCCTCTCTGGATTCAACTATTGTCGGAATAGTAGCATAGGTGCCTTCTTTGCTTTTGTAATAATCGACAACGAAACCTCGCTTGAAAGTGTCTGGGATGCGGGGACGGAGGATGACATTGACTATGGCGGAGTCGAGTTTTTCAGAGGCGAATTCAAATAGGTTTAGATGTAAGGTGGCTGTATGAGAGGAGGTCGTTTTTTCTGTTAGATTTATAGATTGTTTGTTTGGTATATGTACTTCTTTTATTGTGGGTTGCTGCTCTTCAGTTGATGGCGCATTAGTTTTTGTGTTACAGGATAGTAACAGGATGAGGAAGAATGAAATGTTTATCGTGAATTTCAATTTTAATTATTTTTTGAAAAAGTACATTCTACTGTCTCATACAAATACTCATAACCATCTAAAGGTCTATATCTAATACTGATTCCTTTTTCAGTAAGACAGATTGTATGAAAACCTTCTGATAGTACATAGTCTATTATGCTGCACGTTTCTTCATCAAAGAAGTTCCTATAATACTCATTGATGGTTACTGGTGAAAAGAGCCAAGCTCCCTCATTACAGGAATCATCATCTATCACATACTCTCCTAAAAAATCTTCGAAACTACACCCTGGGGGTTCTATACAGGGACCTGTATCAGAACCAATAGTTATTTCTTGACATAGAATCTTACAATGACATTTATCAGTTTCATTATTAGCTTCAGTTCTATAGCTCTCTATATTGATACAGATCTCATAAGTACCAGACTCTGCATATGCATGACTAGAAGGATAAGTGCCTGAGCCCCAGAAGTAGCTGCTACCACCTGAAGTATTGTCTCCCCAAAGCGGAAACCAAGTATCATTCATGGTCAGATCATTACAAGTAACCTCTACTGTATTACCGTTAGCTACGATTTCGAAGTTTTCTGGCATCCTATCATAGAAGACCTCATCTAGTTCGCATTCTGGAGGTGGTGGACAATTGGTTTCTTCAGAAATGGTTAAACTAAGTGTTCCAGCAGGGGATGATTCGTTTCTATAACTGCCATCTACTTCAGTTATATCTGTTCGTTCTCCACAAAAGAAAAAATTAGAGTAAGCTATATCATTTAAGAGTTGACTACTTGGCGAACTATGCTTTATGAGTATTTGCGATGTTGTACCTGGGATTAAAATTTCTTCCAACATTATTTTTAAGACTGAGTTGGCTTGGTAGCTACTATTTACTGATGAAGGGAAGTCACAAAAATCTGAATAGTCATTACTGAAATGATATGAAACATTACCACCAGTTACAACAATTGGAACATCTGAATATTCCAAACTGAAATCACTGCCCAAATCTTGAACTGCCATATCTGAATTTACTTCTAAACCATCTAATGCTGGTAGATTATATGTTATAATAATATTTTGTAACTCCACATTTCCGCTGTTCGAAATCTCTAGTATGAGATCCAAGTTCTGATTTTGTAATATGTCTACATTTGATTCTACTATTTCACTATCTATGCATCTAAATTTTGTATTAGCGTCTATGGAGTAATTTGTATTGACAAAAACCTTAGCATTATCCCTTGACCTACCTGGTGAGATGTCAACTATAAGAGAATGATTCTTGCTTAACGCAAACTGGCCAACTCGAGCATCGAATTCTATTATTGTTCTTCCAAGAGATTCACACCTAGGCTCTATCACCAGCCCAGAAACAACTACTTTATTAGGCTCAGGTCCAACTGACACAGTGACTCCAGCTGGAAGCGGATTGTTAGTTTGAACCATTTGGTGATAAGGAGAAGTACTCAGTTGATAACTTTCATTACCTAAAAACTCAAAATCAATTGGGAGTACAAATTCTATATCAGCAGGCGGTAAATTACCTGTACCAAGATTTTCTATAACAAGGGCATACCTTATAATCTCTAATGTATTGCAATTGATGTTTCCACTAAAAAAATCATCACTTCGTCTTTTGACCTGATTATTGATATTATGATAGCTGCTGCAATCCCTCATGGAACCATGAGAAACATCATCAGAAATACTATAAGGGGTATTATTGGCTGAAAATGTTGCTACTGCTGTGTTGTCTTCAAGACTCTGAGTCCCATCTTTGATAGTAAAATTCATTTGAATATTACCAAGAGATGAAAAAGCATCTAACTGACTTTGATTAAACTTAAGTTTATCAATCACACTACCAGAAGGAAGTATTAGCTGTGCACTACTATTAGCATCATTTGAAATATTAATGTATTGAGGAATATCTATGGCTGTAACAAGACAGTTCCAATCATCAGGCAGATCAGATGTCGTGTAGCAAAATTCTAGAAAAGATGGCATACTCAATCGATTAACAATAATGTTATCCGGAATATCATCTTCTATGCTCAAATCCGAAATAACATATGGCCCGTTTGCATTACTAAAAAGTATTGAATAACTATAATCATAGCACGAACCAGGACATAAATCAATGAAATTTGCTTTATTCAACCTTTTATCGAATGTAACATTCACTTCTCCGCCTTCATCACAATTTCTTTCAACAACTTCATAATTTGGTATTGGAGATACCAAATGATTCTGTGTATAACTTGATTGAATATTATTAGCTGGCTCACAAGGATCAAGTCCCGAAATCCTCACATCTAATGGAACTAAATTCTCTGATTCTTCATAGCACTCACAATCCAAAAACACAATTAGTTTAGCTTTGTATGGTACATTCCCTAATACACTCATTGAATTATTAATATTCCATCTCAATGTTTTTGAGCATGAATTGCTTCCTGAAGTATTAAGCAACTCTATATCATCTCTCAATTCCCCATCTTCATAAATTAAGTAATTACCACCTTTAATATCAACTTCAACGTTAGGCTCAAACAATTGAAAACCACCTAATGGTAACAACTTGGGTAGTTCTATATTATAGATAATGAAATTACCAATTGATGCCTCTTCTTCGTTTCCTACAGAAACCCTATGAGTATATTCTTGACTATATTTTGGTGTAATTATAATCGCGTTGTTATTAATATTCTGACAACTACTATTATCAAATGTTGTTGTAGCGAGTATTTCTTCTGCTAAATTTTCACAGACATCATTCGTCTTTAAAGACAAGTTGATCTCAAAGTCATTATCCTCACCAAGAGGATTAGCATTTTGAAAACTTTGTGTATTGCCAGAAACAACAGTCCGTTGAAACTGATCATTACCCATACTTAGAAACTCTACATAACTTGGAAATACAATTTCTATTTCGACATTACACTGATTACTTGCAGGGATGTTTATTTTATACTTAAATCCCTGATCTGTTAATAATTCGACTGATTCATAATGTGAGACACCATTTACTAATACGTATGCTTCTTGAGAATACGAATGATCACTAATCAAGAAAAATCCAATCAATAAAAAATAATTGATCAACATCTTATTATAGGCAATATTATATAAACGAGGTTTCATCTGAATCATGTCTTATTAAATCTATTAACATTAATTCCTCCATCCATTTTCCTCTTGACACATAGCCTTGTCAGCAATAATTCTAATAGCTTAGTTTCTGCCTTTGCATGTTGTATCCATGTACGATATGTGAGTGTATTCGACATTTTCATTTATATCATTTTACTATATTCTTTTCATTATTATATCAAAATACATCTCATCATCATCCTCTATCTTAACTTTCATCACATCCTTAGTGATAGACTTTATGCTCATTAGATTTCTGTCCTTACCGTCATTGGTTAGGATCATTACTTTATTTTTGTCTCCATTATAATTTTTTACGTAAGGAGATTTCTTGTTTCTAAATTTAGATGTTTTCTTTCCTGATTCTCGATGAGTCGTTTTTTGATTATACCATATCATGGTGTCGTTACCTAAGAACTCAAATTCTAATGGAGGCATCTCAAAAACATCATAAAACTCCATAATGGGCATCGTCTTTTCACTATCCGTACCTGGCTCAGTAGTAAGTGCACCTGTGGTGTCACATTTCCAGTGACCTATTAGAAGTTCTTGCTTTTGGCAACTGGCAAATAATATAACTGCCAGTAAAATTGTAATGATGTTTGTTATTGTTTTCATTTTCTTCTTTTGTCTGAACTATGATTTAATTTGATTATTTGATGGACTTTTATAAATTTTCATTTCAGAATTTGCCTTCTTCTCCACTACAAAAAAAATTATTTACTACTAGCTATGTCAATAATCCTGCATACAGTCTTTGCTTTACCTGAACCACACTTAGCACAAGCAGTTCCTTTCATGATTCGGCCATCTCCACATACGATTGCATTTCCAGTATATTTCCCTCCTTGAGATTGTAAGAACTTTTCTAATTCACTTAACTTAACATTGACATATTTCTTAGCGCCAGGAGCCATCATCGTATTCTTTTTAGAAAAATTAAGCACAATACACTTGTTCGGGTTATTACAATTAGCACAATCATTTTTCTTTCCCAGCTTTCCATTAGCATAACAATAAGCTATTTTTTTTCTATCAAGCCTTACTGTTCTAGTATCTGGAACTGAAGTGGGTGCTACTTGAGGTTTTCCAGGTCTTACTGAGCCAGGTCTTGGTTTCGGATTGGAAGGAGTTACTGGCGTATTGACAACAAGATCACTCCCATTACAATCTTCATCTATACCGTTATTAGGGATTTCTGTTGCGCCTGGGTAGATATTAGGATTCGTTGGTACACAGTCTAAATGATCAGGTATGCCATCATTATCATAGTCTGGAGGATTATTAGTACTTGTAGTTACTGGAGGTACATATGGAGTACCTGTATCATTACAAAAATGGAATCCACTAAAATATCCTTTCATTGGAGAAGATACTGAGCCTTGACAAACTAAAAACTCTACTACACCACCCGGAGGAGTATTCGTTTGCAACTGGAAGATATCTTGGTTAGGTCCTTTCGAGGCCTGAGGGAACTGCTTGCCACAAGTAACTGCGCTGTAAATATCTACAAAATTAAAACTTGCATTTACATCATTAGGTCTGCCTGGGAACCAGCCTCCCGTGAATAGTAATTTTGAGCAATCCTGCTCATACAGTTGTCCATTGATAGTTTTGACAAGTGTCAGTTTTACCAGCACACAATTGGATGCCGAAAGGCCTGACTGAGCACATCCGCAATCAGTCTGAATCAGCGAGCCAAAATCAAAACTATTCTGTGGCGTAAAAGTTAAGTCATCCAGTGTCCATTCGACAACCTGGCAATTAGACACGTGTTGTGCATGGAGTGGTACCAAAAATATTAAGGCGATTAGAATGATATATATTTGTTTCATGATTAATTATTTTATGAAGTTGAAATTTATTGTTTACATTTTTAAAAGAATATTTAGTATTAGCAGAGCAGTTTATAATACAATGAAAACCATCAGCAAAAGCAAGATTTACCTTGCATCAGTACTCATAGAAATCATTTTTAGAATTACTGGGTAATAATGAGCTTATGCGTCGATATCGAACCTATACTATCTCTTACTCTTAAGAGATACAATCCAGAGGTCTGATTAGATAAGTCAATAGTCATCTTATTCTCTAATGGGGTACTGCGTGTAACTTGTCGACCAGTGAAATCAAATACTGAAATAGTAACATCCGAAAATTGATCTAATTCGATTGTGAAAATGCCTGAGCTCGGATTGGGATAAACTTTAACCTCTAACTCTTCAACTTCAAGATTACTCACTGTCTGACAAGCATCATTGAGATCATAGTCAAATATAGCAATCGCCATATTCTGTCCTGCATCTACTGACAGGGCATCTTTTATTACGGTTTGAGATGATAATATGAATGCATCAGTAACTGTTGGGAAAGAAACATCTACAAAACAGTCATCAGACAAATCAGAATTTAAAGAAGCATAGAATAGATCAACACCACCAAACTGCATAGGATGGTTCATGACACTTTCGGAATATTGTAACTTCCCATTTGCATAACTGATATTAGCTCGAGAAGCAGCGTCTCCATCATGATCTAAATATTTAATATTTTGAATTTGAATAGTTCCTGTCGGTATCGTAAACTCCACAAATAATGTCTTACCAGTTAACATAGATCCAGCAGCAATAAAAGTACCGGGAGAAGTCTCTATGATAGAATGAAAAAACTGAACTGCACCATCAATATATATGACATCTCTCGCAGATAGACTACTGTCATGATAACAAAGCATTCCTCTATTTTGGCTAGGTCCTCCAGACCTACCTGCGGAAACAAAATTTCCACCTGATACTTCTATTATTTCGTAAAAAGAACGATTATCAGACGTTTCAAAATAATTTAAGATATCGCCAGTATTCCCGTCTATGTTAGCTAATGCAGCACTCACTCCATCTTGGTCTCCTATTAGTAAAAGGTCTCCATTCGCTAATCCGATTATGTCTCTTGTCCATTGATTATCATTACCTCTTACATATTTATTTGACCAGTTGACCTGTAATTGTTCTCCTACATTGAGCAGTATGACATCATCATTTGCATTAGTATTTGACGTACTACCATTCTCAATACCCAGTATATAATATGGGAATGTTGTATTTTTTGGATTGTCATGTCTTAATATTTTAGAGAAGGTTTGTCTCCCAAAAAATTCATGTTTTTTCATTGAGATAACAGCTCCAGTGTTGCTATTAATGATGCCCATAATACACTCGTTTGTTTGACCAACTGATACGGGAGTCGTTCTACCTATTATTAAAATATTGCCATCGCTGTTTATAGTAAAGTCTAAGAATTGACTTTCTTCAGTAATCATTCTACTCCAAACAACATCATTGTTATTGTCCAACTTACTGATTACGGCGTATGGGGCTGCCCCAAATAAAGTGGTACTCATTAAAAGTCGAACACCATCAACTTCTTTTAAGACACCACCACCTTCTTCGGTGATACTGCCGATTATTTTTGCGTCGCCACAACAGTTTGTGTTACAGTAGTCAAAAGGATCAGTCACCTCTACTCCTACTTGACACTGAGCCGTATTACCATTGTCGTCGGTAGCCACAATCGTTTGGTATATTCCAAACCCAAGCACATGACTGCAATCCATATTGAAGTTTCCACCTGTAATTTGTACTTGAGCGGTACAATCATCTGTTGCTGTAATGTTGAAGTCTGATTGGATGGCTGAAGCAAGACCATTAGCATCTAATTCCAGTGGTATTAAACTTATGGGGCAATTGAGAGTTGGTGGTGTTATATCATTAGTACAGTTGCAAGCACCTGATCCATTAGCGCAAAAGTCATCCCATAAAGCATCGAAGTTATTGCCATTATCAACTAAAACAGAAGTCGTACTGCAGTATGTGAGCATGCTGACTGGAAAACATCCTATAAAATTGTTGTTTCTTAAAAAGAGCTGTTCCAAAGTTGGGAAGTTTCCTATTTCCTCTGGCAAAGGACCACTAAAATTGTTATTATTCAGATTTAAAAACTGCAACTCAGCGCTACTTGATATAGATGAGAAAACTGCAGGATCTAACATTCCTGACATATTAGTCTCTATAATATTTATAGAAAACAAATTATCTTTATTTCCAAAAATATTGGGTAGGGGGCCTGTAAATCCAACATTAAATATAACGAATGCTTCTAACTCCGTCAATAATTCAATAGATTGAGGCAATGGTCCAGTTATATCCATAATACCGCTATTATCAAGAATATTAAATAATTTTAAATCAGTCAAATCTGAAATTTCTGGAGGCAGACTACCTTTCAATTCGAAATCACTTAACAGAAGATTGTCTACTCTTCCATCGCCGTCTTCATCTGAAACTCCAACCCATCTACAAACATCACAACTATTACAATTTGGCTCCCACTTATTAGAACTGTTACTATTACTTAAGGTCCAATTAGGTCCATCCATTGCAGTATAAATAGCCGTTAACGCTGCGATGTCATCTGGATGATTACATTGCCCAAAACCTAACCCACATAGGATTGATGTAAAAAGTATTGTTAATATATATTTCATTATAATTGATTTAATTTTTACTATAGTTTATTTAATTTCTAATCGTGTTCATGACTCTTTTAAATTGTAAGCTTTTTGCTCCAAAATTTATTAATAGACCTACTTCAAGGTCGTATGCTTCTAGGTAATTTATAGCCTGTGCTAGATGTACATCTTCTAAATTGATGACTGCCTTAATCTCAACCATCACACATTCTTCTACAAAAAAATCTACATGTCTCTTTCCTACATCTTTTTCTTTATAATTGATTGTCATCTCATGCTCACGAGAATAGGATATATCCTGAAGGTCAAATTCATGCGCCAAAGACCTCTGATAAATAAGCTCTTGAAATCCATTACCTAAATACTTATGTACTACCATTGCTGCTCCTATGACATTCTCTGTTAATTCGCTATGTAAATACTTTTCTTTCATTCTTTCTTTTGTCTTGAACTATGATTGACGCAGATTTATTGATGGACTCTGACATCTTCTATTCCACTTACAAAATCACAGTTCTTATTTAATCACAACTAATCATAGTTCAACATTTTTTGAACTTTGATTAACACAGATTTATTGATGGACTTTGATTTCTTAATTCAAACATAGAAAAATCACAGTTCTCATTTAATCACAACTAATCATAGTTCAACCTTTCTTGTAACTACGATCGAGACAGATTCTATGATGTACTTTGATTACTTTTTTCTTACTTCTAAAATCACAGTTCTCATTTAATCATTCCTAACCTGTCCGTCCTTTAGCAGATCATAATTCTCACATTCTATACATCAACTACCAGTTACAAAACAATGACACTCATATAGTGTCGTAAAAAAATCTACCCCGTACTCTCCACTCTTCTGCACTTTATATCTATTCCGAAAATTCCATTGTTCGTGTTCTCGATTAGGATCAAAAGTGGTCGCGTTATGATACCCACCCATGAGGATTTTATCAAAGTGAACACTGACTGACTTAGACATCGCTTTAGCACCTCCCGGTCTGCGCTGGTGCACTCTATTTAGAGCAAAATCAAAAGCATCTAATACTGCCAAGTCACTGGTTCCATTATGATGACCGGCTGCATATAGTTGTGCTCCAGTACAAGACTCTCGAGAGATTGCGAGTTCCTCATAGTAGTGATTAGGATAGAACTCGGATTGTGAGAGAACAGGTCCTGCTCCACTTATATCAAATGATGAAATCACCTGTGCCCCTACACCATATAACTTGCCATTATAGAATTCTATATCCATCAAATACAATGGAATACCTTGCACAGCCACATTACTTGTTACTTCACATATACCTAAGTATTCTCCACTGGAAGTAAAGCCTACTACAAATCCGCTATTGGCTGAGCTATGTCCTGCCATTGCTATACTTGCTGAAGTACTGCCTGTATTATCTGTCTCTAACTTTATATCACCTGAAGGGTCACACTGCAATGCATTGATCCAAGAACCACACATATAGATATTATTATCTACATCACTGCACACCCCAAAACCATGAGCATACCCACATTCAGTATTCCATAGATAGACGGATCTGTTCCAGTCCAATTGCGGTATGGCATTATTGAGATTGTATTGTGCCACAAAAGCTTTAGTGCCGTTGACCTGTATGTTTTTAGCTTGTGGGTTAATAGGGTCAAAATAAGTATCCCCTATCGCTGTACCTGTCAATATCAATTTATCATCTGCCAGGTACATATCCTCGATCGAAATATTAAAACTGGAAGGAATAGTTAAATTCCAAGACACTGCATTGAGAGCTGGATGGAATTTCAGTACATAACCATAGTACTGGCAATACGATGAAGGACAACTCGCAGTCAAGGTCTGTAGCTCTATGTCATCTGCTCTTGTGATATATAGATTCCTACTCTTACTAGAAGCTGTGACATAGACATAGCCCTCTGGATCTGTAGTGATCTCTGAAGCCTTGATCTCATAGTCGGCGGTGACTTTTAATGTAAGGAGCTGATCTTGATAGATACCGAGTGCATATCCACCATCCTTAGAAGTCACTGCATAACTCTTACTCTCACGACTGAGATGCACATCAGAATATCTCTTAGTATCAAATCCTGATTGTATAGGTGTCGTAAAAACATCCTCACTCAGATCCGTTCCGTATGATTTTGTACTTCCTCCTAAGGCCGCTACCACATTTCTACCACCACAAGCAGCTGATAAGCAAACATTGTCTATGGCAATGAACCTCCTTGCGGATAGTACATCAGAACTATTAGTAATTACAATGTGTGTAATCGGTGCATTGTATAGGGAGAACTTTCGCTCTTGCCATATCCAATCATTCTGGATGCTAAGTTCATAATTCTGAAAAGCATTACTGCAAGAATCAGACACTGGTATTGTACCCAGCAGAACCGTCTTATCTTCACCATATAATTCTTCTACAGATGGACTAAACTGTGACGTAGGTGCAGAAGGTATAGTGAATTCTCCCTCTGCCATGATCCCATATATCCCCATAAGGTTATCACCGCTACCAGCTATACCATCATGCTGGCCTGAGCTCTTATTATAATCGCAATTCTGAAGGCAAGCAATATCTATAGAGAACCGTAATGACATATTTTCTTGATTGACCAGAATAGGTTCTCGTAGCTCATTGATCAATCCGCCTCTGTAAGCATTATCATTACGATAAGTATTGCACAACCAGAAAGCACCGTAGTTTCCTTCTGTAGTTTGTAATTGATTATCTGTATCCATACCCATTCCACCATGTTCTGCAAAGAATTCTGCAGTGTTATCTACGAGCTTAGAATTTCCAGGAGTATACAGTGGAGACCAGCCATAATCTGTGTAAATTAATTGTAAGGGTTCTTGTGGAGTAGAACTATAGTTGAAGGCAGGGTTGGATATGAAGTTGTTGGAGCATACTTCAGGAACTAATATATTTTGACTGGTACCTATTGCGATCTGAAGATTGAATAATACAATAAAAAATACTCGACAAGTATTTAGATAAGTAATGCTACTGAAAGTGAAAATATTATTTAGTTTTATCATCACTACCTTTTACAACATCAAATAATTGACTTTTACCTTCACTATTTAAGTAATGTTTTTCAAACATTGCTTTGCCTTCTTTTCCAGATAATTCAAATCCCTTAGAATAGTTGGACAAATTCTCGTAAATCTTATTAGCGTAGTTTACTAAGTTCTTATTTGAAACATGATCCTTTGCTTTAAATGTTCCGTGGCCTGCTATATCTTCGTGTCCAAGGCCCCATTCTTCCATAAGGTCAAAGGTCTTTGCTTCCAAATATTCCTCTCGGGTTGGTTCAATAGTTATATTAAGAAAATCGTTGAAACTATCTTTTACATCTAGTATCCCAAATGTTGCTCCCACAATTTTTTTCAAGCCTTTTCCTATTTTTGATTCTACCTTTATGGTTTTCGGTTTTGACCAACCAGTAACATCTATAACTTTCCGATTCTCCTTAGTATAGCTATCAATAATTGTAATGGCAGATTCTTCTGCTAGCTTCTTAGTTACTTTTTTCTTTAATCCTCCATATTCGCCTAATACAGTCTCAGCACCAATCTTTCCCCACTCATAGTAAGCAGATATGGCAGGAATATTGGATGCTGTTAGATCAACCCATTGCGCCATAACTCTTGCATCAGTGGTAGCTCGATATAATTTGCCATTATCATATAACCTATTTGAGAAATGCTTAGTATTAGCTTCATCCTCTGATAATCCAGCATATTCAATTCTATCAATTAATCGATTGCCACCAAAAGAATACGCTGACTTATCAAATATTGATGAACTTGCTGGATCTAAACTCCAAAACCGATTCAATCTCGAATCACTCATTCTATATTTATATAAATAATTTGTACCTACTCCCGCAATTTCATCATCTGATTCTTGCCCTTGATGTTTAAAGATTGATTTATGATTCTCATAATAGTGCCTACCATTCTGGAGCATACCGCCCGGATAATAATCTGAAGCTGATTTGATATTAACCATGCTACTTCCTTCATCAGAATTTAATTTTCTATCATCAGAAACTAAAGTTAGAACACTGGATAAGTGATTAATTAATTCGTATTGTCGTTTACTTGAACCCAATTCATTCTTCTCATAAGAATAAGTGAAAGATTGTTGAGACCGGGCCATACAACTTGTTGAAAATAGAATAATTAAATACTCAAGCCATCTTATGTTATGCATACTAATCATTTCATTTATATCCAATTGAAAACTATAATACTATCATTGATATTTAATCTTCATTATTCTTATCAGTTATCGAATTACATCAAAAACCATTATTGGTGGCATATAGAAATTGTCCAAACCAGAATTTCGTTGAAGTGTTGCTCTATGTATATATTCAACTCTATGTAAATCTGGGTTGATATTATATTCTCTCAGAATATTATTTATTGAGTGCCCATTAATTACAGAAGAACTTGATGTCGGTATTACAAATGTCCGAGAACCTTGATTCAACTCAGGTCCCACAACACCATTTAAGAATAAATTTAAAGGGTCAAACAACATAGTAACTGCATCTATGTTGCTTGTTCGATTTTCTTCTAAATCAATTGTCATTCCACTTACACCTGCAGCGTTAAAGGTTATTGATTTCTTGCCGGTCGCGTATGTACTAGCTGCAGCTAACCCACCCCCTAGTGAATGGCCCGTAAAAGTTAGCTCACTACCTGACTTATCCAAAATATTGGATATTTTCTTTGAGTTGTCCATCGCTAAATCATATTGTTTAGATAATCCAACTACTTGAAAAACATCAGCATCTAAATCCGCGTCCAAATCTTCAGTACCTGCAAAAGCATATGCATATTCCATTTTACCTCCAATTTCTCTTTCATATACTTGCGATTTAAATCCACTTGTTTCATCATTAGTCTTTATTCCAAAGTCTCTTTTACTTACTTGCCATCCACCTTGCAATACACTATCTTTTTTATCACCATATACATGCGCAGACATTGATGCAGATTCTTTTTTTGTCGGTTTATCTCCTTTCACATCCATAAAATAAATTGGATTTCCATACAAGCAATTAAATGGACTAAAATCAACATCTGACTTAGGGTCAATATTCCATCTCCTCGCTAACCGTGAATCATATTCCCAATACTTTGCTGTTAAATGCCCTTCATATATTTCACTTAAATTTAATTGAGAATTATATTGAAATATGTAATCACTATTCATATTTCTTGAGCACAAAGGCAAACCATATGGAAAATAATCAGAAGCTGATTTAATTTCAGCGGTTTGGGTGAAATCACTATTTCCAAAATCTTGTACTTGACCATTTTGAACTCTGTCAGATATTACGACAATAACATTACTTAGATGATTAGGTAATTCATATTTCTTTTTAGAAGCCGTGATATATGAGATTACAGATTGATTTTTTGCTTTTTCATCTAATATTTCCAAGTTATTCCACAAATGATAGCTCAACAATTTATTTGACAATCTCTGACCTACAACATTAGAAATAGATGACGGCCTCTGATCAGTCTTCCTTTCAAGAAAAGAAGTGGAGGACTCTATCTCATCTTGATCTTCAGGTATTAATATCTTATCTGTATGGTATTCCCCTATCCTACTAGATCCATAGATATAAGAAGACTGCCAAGTCATCGGCCTTTCCACATCGACCAGTATATTGGGTCTGAAATCTTGCTCATAAGTCGTAAGGATATTGCCTTGGGCATCTCGGATATAATAAGTGGCCAGTTTATCTACAACCTTCGCTACTCGGTTACCTAATGGATCATAAACCATTTCAATATTCTTACTGAGTCCTGCAGGTGGACTGGCTTGATTCGGTAAGCCGTTGTTATCTGTTATCTTTCTGACTTTGCCACTTACATTCCATTCCATAGTCAAGCCTTCGAGCTTGTCTTCTTTGAGATTTCCTATTAGGTCATAACTGTAATTATCATCCCCTTGTGTATCTATATCATAGATTGGTTCTGGATCTGATGCTATCGGATAATTACTTGGAGCTACAGCATCATTGACTGAGCTTAGCTGATTATTTCCATTGTTATAATTATAAGACAGTTGGTCCATCCGCGGCTGCTGTGGTGAACCATTACGTTGTAGGCTCTCGATGTTACCATTTCCATCATAACTGTAATTTGTATAATAAGGACGTGACGACCAATCAGATACAGATGAGAAAGACCATAGGTTGCTCTCAGGATTGAAATCATCATAAGGTCGCATCTCCTTGATACGGTTGAGCTGATCATAGCTGTAATCATTAGTTACGTAACCATAACTGTCATTCTCTCTGATGAAGTGACCGATAGAGGTCGTCATGTTTCGGATGTTGCCATTGAAGAGTTCGCTGGCTATACCATTATAATCTGGCACGAAGGATTGATTACCAGCTATACTATTGTAATCGCCATTGTAATAACTCAGCATATAGCCCATCTCGTCAGGCGCAAAAGAACTGTGCATGCCAGATGATAGACCATCATTGCCTGGATCGTGTTCTGGCAAGAGACTTACAGAATTGACACCTTTGATCCAGCCATGTATCGTGTAGGTGTAGTCGAGTCCTTGCACTTCATTTTCGCCTAGCTCTGTTCTTGCTAGTGGTCCATGTGGGTAATAAAAATATCGGGCGTCGGTCTCCCAGTGACTGCCTTCTGTACTGGTCTGTACATGGGTGATACGATTATCTGCATCATAATTATATCGATGCATGAATTGATCTTCTTGTGCTCGCTGATAGATGACCTTATTGACATTACCAGAGACCAGGTCATAGTCATATTCTATGAGTTTTCGGTATCGACCTATGGCAGTGCTATTACTTTTGGGCCTTAGTGTTTGTAGTAGCGATTCTACATTACCCAGTTCATCATAAGAATAGTAAGTTGCTGTGACTGGCTTTTCTCTGAGCAGTTGTTGCTCGTCATCGTAGTATGCGGCATAGGCTACACGACTTCTGAGATTATTTTGTTGGTCTTCAGGAAATTCGCTTTGGATATCTGAGTCTGCGCCTTCATCATAATAGGTATGGGTAATTTGTTCTTTGACAATCGGATCTAGTGTGACTACGACATTGATCTGATTCATGATACTCTGCCATATCACTTGCATTATATTATTAGGAATACCTAAAATAGGACCTAAGATTCCACTCATTGGACCTGATGATGGACCTTGAGGTCCTGCTGTTCCAGTACTTGGATTCCAGGTAGGTGGATTAGCACCTCCCCCTCCTCCTGGTGGCGGCGGTCCTCCTGTAGGTGGACTCGGTGTAGATGGCGTCGGTGTTGAAATGGTAGGGAATACATTGGCTTGGTTATAATAATTCTGCCCTGGCGTATCCATCTGACCAGATTCGACAATACGTCCCAGTTCATCATATTCTGTGTAAGAAAAAAGACCGCTTGGTTTTTGTTGCGGATTCTGAGAATGTGTCAGTCGACCCAGTTCGTCATAGATAAATTTAGTCACTCCATCATCCCTTGATGGGCCTGCTGTGCCGTGGTCAGGTAAGTTTTGAGTTGTGATCTGATTTAGGGTATTATATGTATATCGTGTATCCCATTGTGCATAATCGGGTTTGAGTGTTTGGCTATTTGACCTTGCAGCTTCTACTGCTGCCAATTCATTGGCATCTGCAAATGTCACATCTGTATTATTATCATAATCGTAAGTACCGTTAGGTGGAACTGTACGTGTCAGATTACCTGCTTGATCATAATAAGACAATACGAAGTGATGCTCACCATTCTCATGCCTCATCGTAAAAGTCTCTGCAGCAGACAAGCAATGGAGCATATAATCATGCTTGATCTCTTTTTTCTTTTCTTCGAGGTATTGCTCAAAAAGTGTATTGGCATTATGCGTGATCAAATCTTGCATGTACTCATCACATGTATAAGGTACTATTTCATTAAAAATGATAGAATCAGGCGGTGCACAACATTCTGGATCTTCAAAGCAGATGAGTTGTAGATAAGGTTCCTTGATCGTGTCCTGGATATAGGAAGGATCTGGGAGGCACGGGTTCTTGATCCATAGTGGATCAAAGTAAGGATTAGCAGCGCCTATCCATAGCTCTTCATCAAGAGTCTGTGGATCATCGACATTGGGGATATCCAGACAAGCATCTAAAGCCGAGTCTATGTCATCTACACAACAGCGTCCGAGATTAGCAGATGAGATAGAGCCAGTCACTTTGATAGGTATTATGCCTTCTCCGATGCCCATCACCCATCCTAAATGCGAATAGGCTGTTGCAGAAAAATGAATGGATTCTCCATTATCATCTAATTGGTCAGTAACTAGTTTGAAGTCTCCTAAAGTAGAGCGAAAATAAAAACGGCCCAAGTCTTGCTTACCTCCTATACTATAATCATATCCATCAACTGGAGAGAGTTGTAATTCAAAGGTGGCCAATTGTGGATCAGCAGAATCAGAACCTATATAACCAGAAATATAGTTTTCGTTAGCCGTCGTCATTGTAAAATTATACTCAATGAATGGGCTGCCTTTAAAACATGAAGGTATTTCTACCTGCAGTGAGCCTAAGCCGCTTGTACTAAATAAATAACTCTTTAAATCGAGATTTGGTCTCAGTCCTATCTCCCAATCTTCAACTGGCGAATCTATATCACCAAGCTCTCCTATTTGGAATTGATTCAAGAAATCAGGAAGTTCCGTCAGACATTTATAATCATGACAAGACTGTTGTGGTTCTCCTATATTATCCATGCAGCAATTCTGCAGACACCCTTGCAGTGATATAATTACTTCAGTCCCATCAATGGAAGATAAAGTAACTTCATAGTTATCGTCGATATGAGAATAACTAATATCAGTGACCTCTATGATATTAGAATAATCTCCAGCTGGAAAAATAAAATCGCAAGCATAACTAAAGTCTTGACTATACACAATGACATGATTCTCAGCATCTCTGTTAAGGTAACTGCCTGGTTCTAATTCATGCCTTAGGATAACACCTTGATTAGAATTAAAATCTATCTCGTAAGCAGATATTTCATTATTACATAATTTGCTATTACTCTTTTGCCAGCTTGCATTTTGGTTCAAGATAGACTGGCCTTCTTCCAGTTGTATAAGATCAAGAAGGAATATTTTTAAAGCTGCATTATAATCCTGACAGTCAGATCTATCGTCAGGTAGATTATTAATGTATTCCTCCAGATCCACTTCCCCTTCTATAACACAGCCGAGACTATCCGTCATATGGTTGACCGCAGCATCTACTATTGTCTGAGAATTCTCGACAATATTGCTATTGTCCCAGAGATCATCCATCTCATTAACAGAGTCCAGATGATAGATACCTGCAAATCGAGACAACTTATTCTTATAATGTATAAATTCTGGAAGCCCACAAATCTGATCATTATTTGGGTTCAAAAAAAATGATTCAAAATCATCTCTGAAAAAATTAAATGTATCTACCCCAATACATCCGTTATAACAGCCTCCAATTTTTGCAGCGGCAGTCCTTTGTGTATACATATATTTTTCTCTCAGGCCTAAATAGTAACCTCTCAAGTTAATCCACAATCTATCTGCATGAGGACTGGTCAAATCCAGACTGATCTCTTGCATACAATTATTAAAAATTGATTGATTAATCTGAGCTAAATCAAGATCATAGGCTATAGACTTACAAGTGGTCTCTACAGCCAAATCATAGACCGTCATAGTAGGCGGTGTTGGCACAGGCGGATAAGCTCTGAAATAATTATCAAGATCTGCACGAATTTCATTATCGTACAAAGTGATACCTATAAAAAATGGATCCTTATCAACCAAAAACTCGAGATCGATTGGGTTGTCTGAATCTAAAAACTCATTTTCGAATGCACCAGTAAGATGATTCGTAGCCAATAATTTTCCCTCAAAATCTGCAGCCCCATAATCACAGTTATCTAGATAACACTTTTCAGGATGATAATCCATCAGCGTCTTAGCCCACTCAGAAACCCAATACACCGTGGCAAATTCCAACAAAGATTGGCTGCCGAAATCAAAAGTAACTTGATCTCCGTAGATATCTGTGTACTCATAAGTAAATTGTGTTATATCCAGAAAGGTATTGCCATCACCAAGTATGTTATTATCATGGAATATAGAAAGAGGATCATCGCTGAACAGATCCCCATTTGCATCAAACTCAAACTTTGCATACTGTCCGCCTGGACTCATATCAATTAACATAGCCTTCTCTGCTTCTTCACATTTATTGACAATTGTATCACAGTATGGATACTCCTCAATGTTATAATCTACATCCTCACAAAAAACCTCGCAAGCGCTATCTGAGAGATCTTCCTCAACTTGAGTGATAATCTCATCCAGTTTTTCTTGAATGCAAAGGTTGCTAGGATCAGAGATGAAATCTTCTACATACAAGTCAGCTGCCTCTTCATTGACGATTAATCTCTTTTTCATCAGGTAATTACCCTTATCCAGTGTAACTGTCAAGATCTCTGGAGCGAGTTGTTTTGGATCGCGTACATAGTCAGACATATCAGAATTAGCTACCCAAGATTCAATAGGAGCCATACAACTATTATTTATAGAAGCGGCAGTACCATCTTGAGGTCCAATGAAACCTACAGTTTCTTTTCCTGACAAGACCATTGTATTACAATCTGTATTGATGATCTCTATAACGATGTCATATATACAGTCATAGCATAATGAAGCAGCCTCACAAGTCTCATCTATGTATTGTGCCGGTGTAAAGCTGTAATCAAATATGTATTCCTTATTATTTTCTGGTACGAAAAAATCCTTGTCTGTAATAATTACATAATCCTGAGAATCAATTTCTGTGAATACCGTCAGGTCGTCATCCATTAGAACAGGATCGTAAGTTTCTAAAGTTTCTAGATTACTAGCTTCTCCCCATAAGGAAGTGGCAATGGTATTTCCTTTTAAATCCTGATAAGCAATACTCACTTGATCATTGGGATCTTCCGTAATGACTTTCTTATAATACCTGGCATAGCCTACCTCTGTCCCAAACAAGCGATCTAGCTCAGCCTGTGTCGGTGTGGAGTATGTAATCTCTGTCTCATGCCCAGAACCTATGATGTGATCTTGACCTACACCCCCTTGCGCCAGAGGACGATTCGTGTTATCATTCATGAACTTAGTCTGAGAAAAAGGATACCCAAAGGCATCAGGAATGCGAGCCAGTTCTGATTTTTGTTCATTTAAAGATAAGCCAGCGTAGAACTCTGGTGAATAATACTTAGAAGCGCCTATGGTTGTAGACATAGGTCTAGGCTCTGGATTACACATCGGCATACCCGTATCATCCAATGGTTCAAAATCTTCAGGTCCATAAGGATTCCCATCAGGGTTTCTACTGAAATTCCGATAGTAATTTAATTGGCCATCCTTAGCAGGTCCTGGTAATATCTCTATCACCTTACGTCCAATGTTGTCATACAGGGATTCTTGAATTAATGCATAATTATTGGATTGTAGTTTGGTCACTTTTTGTCTTGATGACATTCTTCCATCAAAATATTCATTGACAGTTTTGAATTTTCCATGTTCGGCATAGGTCGTTATACTCTGGTAATTAAGTTCATCGTTTTCGTGTGCATCCACATTGAATCCTAATGAACCTACAAAGTCATGCTCATATCTTAGTTCAAAATTCTCACCCTGTCTACCTACAGGCCTGACCCTAATCAAATAAACGCTTTTTTCATTGAGCAATGGTAACTCTATTGCGTTCACATCAGTTACCAGTCGAGTATAATTATTTTGGAATATATCTACATTAAGCGGGCCATCTATCTCAGGTATAAGTTCATCTGTAGAGGCATCTGTACCGCCCTGATAAATATCTACAAACATAAATTCTACATCATATTCTTCAGCAGCTTCTACTTCAGGCCATGTTACAAAATAGGACGTGCCATTAGTTGAACTCATAGAGATACTATTATTAGATATTGAACTAAAAGCACTTTTCTTGTAGTATCTTGTATCTACGGTTTGAGCTTTAAAGAAAAGCTTATCTTCCAGTAGGTCTATTTGAGCTTGAGAAAGGCCATTGTAATTAACATCAGTTATAGTAAGCATGACTTTCTGACCACCTGTCAGCTTAATGATATCAATTTTCTTATACTGTGCATGTGGTGCTGTATCATACTCAACAGATAGTGTATGAGTCTCTTCAGTAATATTTCCGTCTGGAAATGAGAAGTGCTTAATAGATAAAGTTAATTCTACAGAGCAATCGAAATCGAGTATAGCGCCATCGAATGGATTGATCTCAAGCCATATATGGTTTTCAAGTTGTGTAATTATAAAATCATTATTCCAATTGCTATTGATATCACTGTAGCCATCAATCTGAGTTGCAGCAGGAACAGTAGACAACCATTCGGAAGGCGGTAGTATAAGCAATTCAGATCTCTTTTCCTTTGCCCAGGAATTGAGTGAAATAAAAGATAATAATATGACGAAAACGAATCTAATCATCAGTTTTTCTTTGTCCGAATTTACTTTCCTGAAGTGTCAAGACACCTCGTTCTGTCTGCTTACTTATTCTTTGTAACGTGCCATCAAGAGCATAGTCGTATCTAGTGAAAAAATTATTATCATCATGCTCAAATGTGAACCGCAATGTCTTCTGATCATAATTATATGTTTTCATAGAGGCATTGTAAGGGTGAATTCTTAAATCATCAAGAAAGATTTCGCCACCTGCAAAATCCAACTCTACACGACCTGCAGCATCGCCTTCTTCTATACGGAAAGCACCTTCTACTTTTCTCCATCCTTCGATAAGTGGTCCATATTCATTTATATCGAATACGCTGGAACCAGTTCTCACCTTAATCTGTGGCATAGCATTACAATCTTCACTTTGGAGACACGGATGATACAACCAGGCACTCAATAAATACTCTTTATTTTCTGAAGGCTCGAATACTGGAATGCAATCACAATCTTGGACAATGAAAGGGCCTCTGTCCATTTCCTGACAATCCTCTTCTACCGCTGGAGTGGTTTTGAATTCTATGACTGTAGATCCATTATTACTGTATCTCAATGCATAATTACCAGAATTTGGTTTCCAATTATTACTGAATGTTACCCGCTCGCCATTGATTACATTAGTATGATATGGGACAGGGCAAATTATTTCAAAAAGCCAATTAAGAAAGCGATTATCGTATTGCTGTTCTGCATAAGCTGATACATCCATTCCGTGAAACAACCTAATTTCGGCACCGTAGTAGGCGATATCATTATATTTGGCATTAGCAGCAACAGCAACGACTTTTTGGTTATTATATCCAGTTAATTCTGCAGAAAATCTATCTAATGGATCTCTTGCCTCTATCTCCATTCCAAAAGGAGATACCATGGTATTCTCAGTTGTCCATGTCCAACCGTCTGTATGCGGCACCATGCTGTTATCAGATCCATCTATCCAAAAATCTTCTAAAGTCCTCTTGTAATTATTACTGAGAGTGGTGTAACTGCCATCTACCTGGATGTTATCAGATGAGAGTCTGTCTGTCTGAAAGACGTATGATTTGACTGGTCGCCAATTGCCTCTAACATTATGCAAGAATGGATTAATAGTATCTAAGAAAAAAGGCAAGCAAGCAAAGTCTGGTAGATCCTGGGGCTCAGACGGTTCTGGCTCAGCATCAGAAGAACCATTATATTGTAATTCAATATTATCAATGCCATAAACTGTCCCTGGATTACAGGTACGGTCTATTTGACTCATAAGGCAAATATTATAAGTATTCGTTTCTGGAACTGTAAATTCAAATTCAAAACTATCCCATTCACAAATCTCCTGCGGTGCTTGACTAAATTCTGTTATAGGTGAAAAGTCTATCGCCCAAAAGAAGGATACTGGGCAACTTGGATCTAATCCTATATAATCAAATGTGATCGAATAATCACTATTGGCTTCTAATTCTATTTCTTGACAAAATAGTTCTGCCCATGTATCTGCATCTTGGCTATCATTAACAATCATAACATTGCCATGATCATCTCCTAAGTCACAAGTGACGATATCATCTCCACCTGAATCGGATTGGCAATCTCTAAAATTGAATATTCCATCACCATTTAAATCTTCTGAGAGATCATTCAACATATTCTGATTGCCATCCCAACAGCAATCACGATGATCTACGATATCATCATCATTTAGATCTTCGAACGAATCACTTAATCCATTTTTATTTATGTCCCAACAGCAATCATTATAATCATGAACACCATCTTTATTAACGTCTTCTCTTTCATCTTTTATTCCATTCCTATTTATATCCCAACAAAAAACCAAGTCATCTTTGCCACAGCAATCCGCTTCGTTGACTAGTAAGTCTCCATTGGTATCTTCAAAAGCGTCACTAAATCCGTTATTATTTAGATCCCAACAACAATTGTAATTATTAGTAGTATCTCTACAGGGCTTATTAAAAACATCATCTTGTTGATTACAATCTAGCTCATCATATACTCCATCATTATTGACATCTTCATATGATTCTGCTTTTCCATTTCCATTTATATCCCAGCAATAACTATTGGTGTCGTTTGGATCAGAGCTACCGATAACATCATCTACCCAGTCGTTTTCGATACTATTTAAATCATCTGTGATGAAATAATCTTTGAATTCAAAAACATCCCTGAAATGTAATAAATTAGTAAAGAGTTCATTCCCCAATTCAAAGTCACCATTGGTAATTAAATTAGGTTGATCACTATAGTCAGTACCATCTTGAGGATTTAGATTTTCACTTGCCAAGTTTTCCTGGAATTTCTCATCACCGCAATAGGTCTGCCACTTATCTTTAAACTCTGTGACAGATGCATCAATCATTCTAATGCTTTCATTTAATTCCAAAGCATTATTTACAATAGGATTTTCAAGAGAGACATAACTGGCAATAGGCGTTCCTGCTTGATTAGAGTATCCTGAATCAATTATCTTCAATCTACTGGATGTAGCAATCTGAGAGGGCCTCCCATACTTATCTACCAAGTAAGCTTCACTATCAGATGAATGCAGAACCCAAGTAAAGTATGTATCTTCAGAAGTATTCTCAGGATAGACTACAAGTTTATCACCTTCAGTTATGTTTTGTAAGAAATTAGCATTTGCATTAACCACTCCAGGTGGATTGGCTAAAACATTGCTAAACTCTGCTCCCATATTTTGATAAGCTTGACCCATTCCTTTATAGGCGATATGGGCTGGTAAAGTTACATTGTATATGGGGTCTTCAAATTCATTGGTCGTTCTGGTTAAGATAGGATCTCCTGTCTCAGCATCCCATAAAAGGTTCTCGGTTTCTATTCTTGCGATACCATTAATTGAGGTTGTTTTCTTAAGAATCCCATTCTGTTTTACCGACTTAGCCAAAACAACAGACCTGAATTTCCGTTCTTCTAAGCCAAACTTTGGAAGTATCGCAGGAAGTAAAATGGGAAAGATCGCAGCAAGAAACGTTTCTGTATTCGCTGTAGCACCAGAAGTATTAGTTATAGATGTAGCTTCTCGGATATCTGCAAACAAGTGGTAATCAATACCCATTGTAGCATCAGTCAAGGTACCATCCGACTGAAGCACTTTTACTTCATCGGAAAGTTGTCCTTTGCCATTCTCCAAATACTCAAACTCTTGACCAGATATTCGTTGCCCGGAAGCATTGAATACATAATTTGCTTTAGGCTTTCCGTGCATCAATGGATTTATTATGGAGTAACCTTGAGAAGTCGTTAAGTAATCTCGATAATCCATTTTCAAAAACTTAGTCACCAACGGTGAATTAGCTTTATTATCATCTGGTGTTGTATTCTCTGTCCTAATCGGATAGTCCTTATAAGTGTAGAATTGACTTTCCGTGAAACCAGTATTTTCATAAACCAACATTTCATCAAATCCTGGAAAACTATTTTCTGGTGTAAAAAGATCTTTAGTAATGACTGAAGAATAAATGATCTGAGGGGATGGAAAATAATCTTCCATTAATGGTTCTTCTTGATACTTTGTATTATCTGGCGCCAACAAAAGTTCTTCCTTGAATGGGATACCTATTCTAAAAGGGTTTTCTTCACCTCCAACTGCAGGTTCATAGGCCGCCACACCAGTACTAATCTTTCTCGTGAAATCTGAAGTTTTTTCATTTTGACTATAAATGAATCTCTTGCCATAAATGCCGCTTTTGTTCAAGGGATCAGCCATGTTATTCCAATTGTCATTCATGACCAATGAGCGAACTCTATGGGAGCCAGCAATTTTAGTTTTGCTTGGATTATATAATCGGATGACCGATTTATTAAGCTTGAGATGATCTCCTATTTTTTTTCCCTTTAAATAAACGTTGACTCCTGTAACAAATGTGGGAATCTGTGTGAACGTGCTCACTAAAGCTCTTATAGCTTGTTCTATCGCTCCTGTTTCTGCAATTGGGTTACCGCCCCATACCTGTTGAGGCATATTCAATCTAGTAGTTTGGATGATAGATTTAGATATTGGATTTATTTCATTAAAACAACTATTAAGCAGCCTGCCTTTAAGACATGCTGATCTTAGCTTAACATATCCTGCTTTGTATTCGCCACTTGCATCTTTTATTGCACCGTAATCATCTATCCGTGTCCACCCTGGAATATATTCATACTTAGTCCCTCCCTCTTCCCAGACATTTCCAAAAACTTTAAAATATAAGAGGCCATTTTTTATATCTTTCAAATAGTGTTTTTCAATAATTCTTTTTGCTGACTGATCATCTGAAATGGCTTCTCTAAGTTCACTGTCAGCTAAATCGAAAAAGGCATATAAATTATTTGTTCCGCCATCATACAGAATTTCATTACCCTCAATGTTTTCTCTAATTGTAGAACTATTAACACTACTAGAAAACCCAATTATATTGAACATTTGCATAGCGGTCTTATCTTGTACGTATGCGTAATCATCAGCTTCATAATCTATTGAAATATCAGCGCCAGATGGTAATTTTATTTTTGACAAATTCCATGCTGAGGCATATAGATCTTGAGCTTCTCTATTTTCTTGTGGTACATAAGGAAAATTAACTGTTGTAAGATCACCATCTGTTGGGTCATAATCAGGGTCATCAAAATCTTCGATTGGATCATAATCAAGGTTATACTCACCTTCAATTTTTGAAATACTCAGTGGTTCTGAATCTTCAGTATTCATTGATTGGTACCCTCCCCATCTATTAACAGCCTTAGGATTGTAATAAGGATTCAATCCATATTCAAAAACATACGGTGAAAAGCGGCCTTTTTTCGAAGTACCATTCTGCATGTACAATTTAGACAAGGTAAGTTTACCACTATCTGAATTTAAGGCACCCGGACATAAGTCATAGTTGTATTGAAAATATACAGTCTTAAGAGGTTCTGCTTCTGAATCATTTCTATTATAATCCGGTCTTGAATATTTAGTAATTTTTTCCAGTGCTCTTGGATTTACATCTCCCTTTCCTCCACTTATTCCTGCAGCAGAAGCACCATCTTTTCTAGGGAGGATTACTCCATTATCATCTTTGTAATAACCATAAATTGCTATTTCAGATTTGTTTTCAATTTTCGTAGGCCAATAGGTTTGTCTTACCCCATAGATATAATTTGCTTTATCATCATCAGGCAAGGTCAAAAGACCAGGGTTATGAGAAGCTTTGTTAAGGTCAGTAGTATATGGCGTTCTCCAATTGAAATTAGATCCTTGTTCGTAAGAAAACTTGACATAATCACCATAATCTTCAGGCGAAGGTCCTTTTCTTCCTCTATCTTGATAATCAGAAGATACTATTGCCGTCAGCAAATAGCTGGTTACGAAGGGTGGCAACTCTGAACTAGAATAAAAATGATCTAAACCTTTTTGGTTACCAGTCCCATCGTCACCTGTATCATATCCTACTAATCCTTTTCCATAAAGATCAGCTTCTGAATCATTTGGTGTCCCGACTGAAAAGGTTTTTTCTATTTGTTCAATATTATATACTGGTAAGCCATATATGTATTTATATCCGTCTTCATTCTCCACCGTTATTTCCGCGATATGATGCGGCTTAGCTAATGAACCTAATAATGTCGTATATATATTATTATCAATATAGTTTGAATATCCAAAAGCTTCAGCATCATTAAAATTTAGAAAAGTAATATTACTCTTCCGTTTTAAACGTTCTATATCAGTTACGTCAATATTTCTCAAATTTGTTGTCTCGCCATCTTTAGTTTTCAATTCTCCCGTCGCTTCATAAGTCAAGCCTGCAGATCTCTTAAGAACAGGCCTTATTGCATGTTCATTTAGAATATTATCATATCTTTCTTTGTGGGAATTAGTCTGAACAAGAAATTCATCTGCTTTTCTAAAATGTGCTTCCTCATAACCGATTTTCTCCTTGTCAGCATTGAAGGAAAATGCACTCACAAGGTTATTATTCTGTCTCCATCCAGTAACTGTGCTAGTACTGGACACACTTGTTAATACTCCACCCACATGTGCAAGTGCACCTGCTCCAAATTCTAATCCTAAAGAATTATCTGAAGAGGTTGAATTACTTTGTCGATCCTCTACTAAACCAAAGTCACCCCGTCTCAATTGCAGTGTACCAGAAAGTCCAGGTCCAGCAACAGTATATATATCATAATCCATTACAGGCACAGCAAGGTTTGGAATATCCTCATTATAAGGCATATCATTGGCTCTGTGAAAATCAAGCATACCCGTATACTTTCTAGTGCTAGGATATAAACATCCAAACGCTGGAACTTCCATCCTCTTAACAGCTAAGCTGCTTTTAGAGTAATAGCCTGATAAAAAGCCTCCTGGGAAAAACGTAAAGGCATCTGCTCCAGCCGCTGCACTGAATGAAACAGAAGTATTTTTTCTTGGAAAATCTACTTGAGGGACGAAAGAGGGTTTCAGAAGTGAAAACGAAGTACTAGGTACTTTTATACTTTTGCTTTCGCTAATTCCGAAATTACCAGACATAGAAATTCCTTTCATGCCGCCTCTAGAATTAATAGATGAACCTATACTAAATATTGTGCTTCTTGCCCCTCCTTCGTTCAATTCATCTCTTTTACCAATCCCAATTGTAGGTTCCAATGAAACTCCTCCGTGTGAAGAAGAAGACAATCCTAATCCTGCGGTTAAACCAGTACATCCAGCTTCAGCCAAGTTTACACTAGGAGAAATGCTCCAATCAAAACCTATCTTATTGATATTATTATAGCTAACACCTATACTCCCCTTTAATTTAAGCACATCAAAGCCAACAGCTTCAGCTTCCACACCGAAATTCAATCCTACTGTAAAATCTGGTCTTTCATTCTTTTCTTTAATTACAATATCCTCATTAAAATCATCTGGTATACCTCTAACAGTACGATTAATCATACCCGAATTAATATTCCACCCCAGCCCGACCATAGTTGCTTCCTGATCCATTGTTACACCTGCCTGATAGGATAAATTAATCCCATGAAACCCCACATTCATTAATGGTATATTATACGAGAAATCTCCTGTAGCAGGATCCACCATGTTATCCAAACCAAAAGGTTGAAAGGATTCAAACTCAGGTGCTTTATTACCACCTGATAAGGCATAACCAGATACTGGTGCCAAAGTCTGTAAGACCATGACAATAATTAAAAGGGTGGCAATATTTCTATGGGGCATATGCATATCGTCAATAACTTAGTTTTGGGATTTTATTGATATTGGCTTGTTGAAAAATGAAATTGGTCTTAGCTCCGTATTTATCATGTATAAAAATTTCTCGGTCGTTTTCTAATTGAGAAAAAGCTATGTTAGCCCGGAATTGTTGGCTGCCTCCGAGTCCTTGCTCTAAATGGAAATTGATAGGTCTTATAGTATCACTCCCTACCAGTTGGAAGATGTCTTTCTCAAATTGGTAAGCGTAGTAGAATTCTTGTTTGGGACCTTCCATCGGATCTTGTCTTTTTATTTCCAACAAGAAATAATCTTGTGTACCTAATTCTCTTTCAATTTCTGATTTATCGACTTCTGTTGATCTTGATTCCCTCGCAACTATCATTTGAACTGGTTGGTATAATATTTTGTACGAAACACCTTCACTATATGTGGCATGCATCAAGCCATTCTCAGGATCCATTACATACTCTTGCATCTCAGTTTGATCTACAGAACATCCGCAAATCAAGGTTATTATCATTATGTACAGAAGCCTACTTCTCATCATCTTGGTATTTGAAATTGATGTACAAATCCTGTTTAAAATCAGTAAATAATAACCTATAATTATTACCAGTTGTCAATCCATAATTATTAAGATCTATTGCCAAATGATTCTTTCCATGATAAATAATTTTTGGTTTATTAATTCTTGCACCATCATAATCAACATCTCCCTTAATATAGACACAACAAAAAATTGTTTGAATTTCTCCATTCTCGTCGATGATTTTTAATGCAATCTCATTCATCTCTTCATAAGGATTATCTAATTCAAATCGAAAAATATTTCCATAGTGATTGTGATAAGTCGATGCTGCATTGAGTGATGGTTTGTAAAATGCTTTAGGTTCAAGATCTTCAAAAATGTCTTCCTCATCTTCATTCTCCTCCTCATTCTCACATGGCTTACTATACTCCCATATCTCACTTTGCTGAAAAAAACTTGGGCTCTTTAAGAAACTTGGATTATTGAATCCATTCTCTAACTCATAGCTTACTCTCCAGGCATATCTTGTACAAGACAACATCGGTCTTGCTGCGATAGGGTATTGGAATATATTAGACATTAATCCTGATTGCTCAAAGAAAATTGGATTAGAACGGAACGCTTCGAAGGGTGTTTGATTGGCCAAGAGTTCAACTATTTGAATCCTATAATTAGCCTGTGGATTAAAAGGCAATACTGCTGTCCACGTAAATAATGGTAGATCTAAGGTCAGCTCTTCATTCTCAAAAGGACTCACCAGAAAAAGGGAAGTAAGCATTTCTTTCTCAAATTCGTAACAAGTCTGAGCGATGAAGTTATCTCCGAAAGTGATCTCGTCAATGGAGTAAAACGTTAGGCATACATCGTATTGTTCAGGTGGCAGGCAATTTGATTTTGATAGAAGTCGTTCGACATCTGCATTTTGAAAATTAATATTTCTTGACGTGAATGTTGATTGATAATTAGCAAGACTAATATTCATTGTACCTGGCATGATAGTAATAGATGGAGACCCACTTAATGTTCCTTCAGCAAGTCTTGACGTATTACCATCTGGACTTGTATAAGTAATGGCGATTGTAGCAATGGCTTCATAAGTTTCATCACTGAAATTCTGTATAGTACAAGTATATAACTTAGCGAATTCTGTACACTCAAACGCTGTAATTAAGGGAGGTTGTAATATGACCTGCTGCCCGTAGATTTTCAGACAAGAAAGATTCACTAATATGACTAAGATATACTTGATCATATCTTACAAATCTTGATTGCCTCAGAAAAAGAATTGTTGTAATGCACTACAAGGATGTATACTCCTTTAGGCAAATCTTCTAAGTTTATTATCTCGTATTCAACGTCTTTTACTTGGTACTGAGACAATAATCTGCCCGACAGATCTACTATTTGAATTTCGTCAATTTGATTACCCTGAATATTGGATCTATAGGATACATTAACTCTATTACTCATTGGGTTAGGCCACACCGATAGATTCCCAGAGTCATTAATATCTCCCCTACTTTTCTTAATCGTACAATTATCTAAGATCTCAAAAGTATCACAGATTGTACTTTCAAAGCAACCATTAATTAAAGAACTGAGCTCCTCGTATTTTGTACATATCTCATATATTCCTGGAGAAGTATACTGATGTGAAATAGATGATTCGTTTCCTAACATACCCCTGAACTCAGTACTGTCTCCCCAAATCACTTCCGTTACGTATTGACAGGGCATTAATTCTTGTTGTATTAAAGTGACACTACATAACCCATCATTATCAAAATCGGATACAAGCTCGAATCCTTCTTTTACAATTTCATCAAATTCACTCTCAGACCTACAACATTCAGAACAACCAATAACCTCAATATCAATATTACATGTTGTTGTATTTCCACTCTCATCTGAGACTGAAGCGACGATATCATAGGAACTACAAGAAAGCAGCGTGCCTTCTGCGATAGAATATTCTATTGAAGTCACAGAACAATTATCTGTACTCTCATAATCGATGTTAAATGCGATTTCAGCTTCTCCATTAGTTTCTATGACGAAGGAGTCATCTTCACATAATGGAGCAGCATCATCAGTGATAATCACTTGTACTTCACATACTTCTATTACATTAGCGCCTTCCATCACTTGGACTTGAATGACTTGAGTACCGATGTCAGTACAACTATAATTTATTAATCCATTTTCTAATGACAAGGACAGACATCCTTCATTGATAAAATCTATCAAATTGGATTCATCTATTACAGCCGTGCCCATCTCATCAACGATAACTTCAATAGGGTCAAAATCACATTCCAAGAATTCTCCATCTCCATTGATGAGTACTGTGATATTACACGTCACTTGATTCTGAGAATCATCAGTCACTTGCACTTGAATGTCATTAGAACCAATATTATCACATGTGAAAAACGAAGTACTAAATGAGGCATCAGAAATTTGACAATTATCTGTGACTATAGTCATGATATCTTGGAGGCCTATTTCTACAATGTCTTCTCCATTCAGGTTGAGTTCTACTTCTGACATTGTACATGTAGGTGCTATATTATCTACAACTTCTATAATCGCAGAACAAGCTTGTACATTGTTACCTTGATCTGACACTGTGATCGTGACAAGCTCTGCACCTATATCACTGCAATCAAAAGTAAATTCTGTTGGTTCAAAAAAGATGTTGCTACAATTATCAGAACTATTATTATCAAGATCAAAAACTGACTGATTAGCTATGCCATTCTGATCTAAAAATACTATAGCATTATTGAGATTACATACTGGAGAAATGTCATCGAATATTACCAAATCCACAAAACAAGTAGTTATCCTGCCAGTTTCATCTTCAATAAAATAAGATATTTGATTTTCAGTGAAATCACAATCGATTATTATTTGAGGCGGGGATAAGGTTACACTTCCACAGTTGTCAAAACTTCCTAAATCTAAGTCTTGTACATTGATTATTGCATTCCCATTATTATTAATAATTGCTGTAATACTTGGAACAGAAATACACTCAGGATTAGTATTATCAAAAATACTTATTGAGAATTCACATATGGGCCCCAAGGGGTCGTTGGTACTGAAAGTAACTGTTGTTGTACCTATAGGAAATGGCTGAGAAAAATCAAGTCCATCAGATCGTTGACTTATCACTTCTACAGATTCTTGATCACATTCTCTGAATGCAATTATATTAGATGGATCATAAATGAATACACAATCTCCAATAAATTGATTAGGTGGACAATTTTCAAAAAATACTTCCAATGATCCAATATTTATTTCTTCACATATCTGGCTTGTACATTCTCCATCAGACACCACTATACACAACTGATAGCTACCTGTACTAAGTGTAGCAGATACCATAGAAACATCACTACTTTGAATAATGTCACCATCTAAAAACCACTCATAGAATACTGCTCCACTAAATTCTGTGGTAATGGCATTAGCAGAAATATTCCCACATTGACCGAGCTCTACATCTAATTCTACTGTGCAATCTACATTAGGACAATCTCCTGTTCTGATAGTAAAACTACATGGTGTTAAATTATTGGAATCATCAGAAACTGTTACGTCCACAATTGTTTCGCTACCGCATTCTATAAGATCACCCAATTGTACTGAGCTTGCAATTAACACATTTTCACAATTATCTAAAGCAGATATTGAGAACTCAGCTTGAAGGAAATCCTGATTTGAGGGATTGGGAATAAAGACATCTTCTACCTCACAAATTGGAGCTATATTATCTATAACATTAACTGAAATTTGACTTATGCATTCTAAACCTTGATTATCTGAACTAGAATAAGGAACATTAAAAACCCCAATATCATCACAAGTGAAATTGAGTTGCGAAATATTAATTATTTCTATACCACAATTATCATTAATAAAAGGCACAACCACATTTTCATCTATAGAAGCCACACCATTTTGATTAAGTAAAAGCCTAACTGTTGGGACAGGATTGCAGATCGGTGGGCTGTCATCAAGTATTACTACTTGATTCGAACAGCTATCAACATTAGCAGGTTTATTCAACCCAGAAGGAAAGTCAAATGCATAGATCGTATAATTATAAAATACATCATCACATGTCAATACTACATTGTCAAATTCAACACTATTGATATCACAATTATCAGTAGCATCATATATTATATCATCAACTGTAAATTCATATATACCATTCTGATCTAAGGTGACCGTTACTTCAGAACATGAAATTACTGGAGCTATATTATCCTCGATTACAACAACTGCACTGCAACTACTTAAATTACCTGAATTATCTGTGACAGATAATGTAACAATATTATCACCTATATCATTGCATGTAAAAACATCAGGAGCATCTGTCTCAAAATCTACTTGCTCACATTCATCTGATGATCCTCCATCAATCATTGACGCATTTATAGATGCAATTCCATCAGCATCTAAAGACAGAATTATATCTTTGGTTATACATATTGGGCTTGTATTGTCCTCTACTGTTACGACCCCTGTACAACTACTTGAGTTACCTGAGTTATCTGTAACAACTAGTGTTACAATATTATCACCTATATCATTGCATCTGAAAGCATCGCGAGCATCTGACTCATAATTTACTGCTCCACATTCATCTATTATTCCACCATCAAGCAATGATTCATCAATAAATGCAAGGCCGCTAGCATCTAAAAACAGAGTTATATCGTTGGTCACACATATTGGGCTTGTTATATCCACTACTGTTACGACCCCCGAACAACTACTTGAGTTACCTAAGTTATCTGTGACAAATAATGTTACAACATTATCACCTATGTCATTGCAATTAAAAACATCAGCATCTATCTCAAGATTAACTTGCTCACATTGGTCTGTTGATCCTCCATCAAGCATAGACGCATTTATAAATGCAAGGCCATCAGAATTTAGGGACAGAGATATATCGTTGGTTACACATGTGGGGCTTGTTATATCCACAACTGTTACGACCCCCGAACAACTACTTGAGTTACCTAAGTTATCTGTGACAAATAATGTTACAAAATTATCACCTATGTCATTGCAATTAAAAACATCAGCATCTATCTCAAGATTAACTTGCTCACATTGGTCTGTTGATCCTCCATCAAGCATAGACGCATTTATAAATGCAAGGCCATCAGAATTTAGGGACAGAGATATATCGTTGGTTACACATGTGGGGCTTGTTATATCCACAACTATTACAAATGTGACACAACTACTCTGATTACCTGAATTATCAGTGACAATCAGAGTTACGTTATTATCACCAATATCATTACAAGTAAATAATTCTTGCGACAATGACAATTCTACTTCACTACATATGTCAAAAGATCCATCATCAACCATATTTGCAGTAAGAACTGCTAATCCATTTTGATCAAGAGATAAATTTACTGTATTTGTAAAGCATGCAGGTGGACCAATATCATTTACAATTATAGAGAATTCACATGTCGAAGTCAGCCCTGTAATTGAAGTTGCTGAACAAATTATATCTGTTATGCCTAAAGGAAAATCTTGATCCATTAGTAGCCCATCACTTCTTAAACATTCCGATGTTATATCTGAGTTTACACATGGATCAAAAGCGTTAAACTCTAAATTATTCGCTACGAATTCACATTCATTTACTAAGTCAATAGAAATCTCAATGGGACAATCTTCAAATTCTGGCGGGGTGGGTTGTGACACGATAATATCATCACATATACTGGCAATGCAATTTCCATCCGTGGCTTCTATGCAAATGGTAATTTCATTTAGATCGCCTACGTAGACATAAAATGTGTCTTGAACTGATGCTTCAAAATCAGTATTAGGACTTGACCATGAATAGCTAAGATTTTGGTTATCTATAAAATTAGCAGGGAAGCTATTAAGAGTTATAATATTACACTGAACCCCGACTGCTAAAGAGACGTCACAACATCCATTTGGATCATAATTTATTACCAATGAATCGTGACATACAAAATTAGAAGTATCCCCAACTAACTCAAAATCAAATAAAATACCATTATTGTTACCTGAACTATCGATAACTTCAGAAATTGATTGGTTATTTCCATTGGCTATTCCATCTTCAAAAGCCCAATATCCAATAAGTCCGCAATCTTGCTTCGCAAGATTTGAAGAAAACATACTATTCTGAATCTCTTGCTCAGTTAATGCATAGTCCCATAATTTAATCTGATCAATACCTCCCTTCCATAAGGTCTCTTCTATTAAATTACCTATACCGGAATCAAAATGTCCAATTCTAAGAGAGGTTAAATCAACAACAGCATCGTTTATATCTAAGTGTTTAATTCCATCAATGTATCCAAATACTTCTTCGCCGCTACGGACAAAAGCAAAATGATGCCATTTACCATCGCGAATATTAGGCCCAAATGAAGCACTACTACCATTAAAGTAATGCAACTCTCCTAATTGGTCACCTATTTCCATACGGTTAGAGGTTCCAAGCGTAAATAATCTATGAAAAGTATTTGTAGAATTATCAACAGTATTTTCTGACAGGAATAAACATTCTAAGGTGAAATCGACATTTCCAGTATGTTGATTAGGAAGTACTACTCTATCATCGATTGCATCAAAATATAAATAAGATTGAGTACAATCATCCTCTTTATCAGGATTAATAATCATACTCACGAGATTTAATAACAACTCATCAGTTGTGTAAGCCTCAGCTGATGCAACATCAGAGTTGACATCTAAGACTTCTAACAATTGTACATCTTCTGTAGCTTCAAATACTAATTTGAATAAAATATCATCACTTGTCACAGGAATTAGAGCAGTATCAAACCAGGCAAAATTAGAATATCCTTCTTGGTTATTAGCTAAATAATTACCGTTTGTCAGACTTAAATCCTCTGCTATAACTTCTATCAAATTTAATCCAGCATGAGATAAAGTAAACTGCAAACCATGAACATCTATAAAATTATTACTGTAGACACCTACTTCTATTGTATCTCCAGTAGAGATCATCTGATCATCAGTTTCGAGTACAATATCGCCTCCGAAATTCGGAGCTAATAAACAGCTGCCGTCAACGTCTCCAATTTTTATAGCTACAAAATTTTGATTTAATGTATCATTCGTAAGATTATTTATTTCAATGGTTTCTTCGAACTCAAAAGGATTACTTCCAGTACCAAAAAATTGAGATTCATCTACAAAAGTCCAATCATTATTTGATGGTAATTCTTCATATACTCCGAGTAATAACTTATTTAATTCTATTATATCGGAAAAAGTAATTGCGCCATTGTTATCGACATCTGCAGCAATATGATTATAAGGAAAGAACACTGGATTTAATTCTCCAAAGCCTAATATATGTCTCTGTGTCAATATAAGGTCAAGTATGCTCAACCCACAAGTCAAGTCATCTTCATACATTGACTCTATTTCATAATCCAATCCAGATGGGTTATCAGTAAATTCATATTCTCCATTGGCATTTGTCATAACTGTTTTAGGATAATCTGGATGATTTGCACTTATTACTACTGTTACGTTTTCTACTGGTTGATCTGTGAAGGTTTTTATTTGTCCTGATATAGATACAGAACATGAAACTGAAGGTGTAATAAATGAACTGATTAGTTCATCATAACTAATAGGTTGATTACATTGAACTTGACCAAAACCATCAAAACAATACTCTTCCATGATGAGTATAGAATCCGATTGAGGACCACAATTATTTGGATTACTTATATAATTAATCCTAAGTGATGATCCACAGGAATTTTCTCCTATGGAATCGTAACCATAAATATTAAATACAGAATTTTCATTAATACAAATCGTATCAGTAAACACAATTGTAACAAATTCTTCGCAATACACCTCTAAATCATTTGTGACATCTACTATTTTAATCCCTTCTCCAATCACGTTATAGCCAGAAGTTTGAAAAAATATTTCAACTTGAACCTCAGAAGAAGAACATTGTCCAGATAACCGGTTACCAAACAAAGAAATTAATGAAATGAAAAATATAAGCAAAAGCTTATAGTGAATTACACCATCAGATACAAGAGATTTTGAAGGGGTTGATTGATTATAATTCATAATAAGGGTTATAAATTAATGAGTATTGAGTAGAGGAATTATGTTACCCCTTTTGCTTAATTTTTGTAACATACAAATTCATTTCTTAAATTCTATTAAAAAATGACGAACGGTCTATATACACGATGAGCGGTAACATTCAAATTGTTTTTGGTATACTGCCTGGCATAAGAGGTGGTATTATTACTTCGTTATTTTAAAAAATTTAATCACACTCTACCCTTTAAGTATCAACTATTTATTATTTTGCTACTCTAATAACCGCTATTCTATTAGATCATTATTACTTACCTAAAGCTAACGGTCCTTATGTAAGTTAGTCGGTCGTATAATCGTATCATCGGTAGGAATATCTGATTCTCGGAGTACAATATTTATAAATTTTTTTTTCGTCTGCGAGCTAAGGGCACCTTTTCATTGTTTTCTATTTCTATATACTCATTTTTATGATATCTGATGATACAATTTGAATTGACGATATGTGACTTATTGCATATGATAAAATTATATCTCTCTGAGTGTACCTTACAAATACAATATTAATATTACTCAGTATCTCTCTTCCGCCACTGATACACAACTTAATATAGTTCTGCATAGCTTCTATTCTGACAACATCATCGGGAGCATGGCAGAGGATGACAATCTACTATGTAATCATCTTTCTAATCTTAAAAGATTGCCCAAGAGAAATATGAAAAAGACCCGTAAAAATTATTCCAAAGTCAACTCAATTTAATCTCTGTTATTAAAATGCTTAATAGGAAAAAGTACGATTTACGAATACAAATAAATCTATAAGATTATACGCCACTATATTATAAATCTTGGTGTCTTAAAATGTGCCAATGATAAACAATGACCATAATCCATTTGGCATTAGTCAGCTCAAAAATGCAAATGATTTAATATTCAATGCTTTTTTTAGATAACAACCCGATTTTACAGGAAAACACCCACACAATTCTACTGATAATACCTTATTTTTATGAAAGGGAAAATAAAAGATCCATTTTCCCTATTACATTGAAAACAATTATTCCTTCACTTGAAGTGATGCTGTCACTTCAGTTATATCAATTTCTATTATGAAGAGAATCTACTTTTGGTTATTTGCCATGTTGGCATTTAACTTTCTTTCAGCCCAATGCTACCCTGATAGGCACAGCACTATTGCTGATGATGCGTGGATCTCTTGCGAGATGACTGCTAATCCTAATACAAGCAGAGGTATGTCACATTGGATAATGTACGATTTTGGAGAAGCCTACGTCCTGGGTCAGACACACTTCTGGAATATCAATGCTAATGATAGAACTAATGAAGGTATCAGCCAAGCAGTAATAGATTACTCATTCGATGGCATTAATTGGACAGAATGGGGTTCGCTAAGTCTTAACCAAGCAGATGGATCTACTTTCTATGAAGGAGAAGATGGCCCTAACTTCAATAATCTAAAAGCACGCTATGTGCTTATTACTATAATAGAAAATCATGGCGGTGACTGTGTAGGACTCAGTGAGATAAAAATAGAAACATCAGGGATCACAACATCGACTGAAGATCTATCTGAAATAGGTGTTACTCAATTATCAGTGTATCCTAATCCTGCAGATATAAAAACACAATTAAAAATAGCATCATCCGTAACACTACAAGCGCAGATGAAAATTAATGACGTGAGTGGGAGGACGGTCAGTGAAGATATGATCGCCATAAGAAAAGGCGATAACGAATACCCTATCGACACTGCCAACCTAACTGCTGGACAATATATAATTAGTATCACTTCTGGTGAGCACAATTCATTTGTTAACCTCTCCGTTGCACATTCTAACTAAACATTTTTGACGTCAGTATTTTGAAACAAAAGAGGAGATAGATATATGTTTTAGAAATAATTTTAGAGTGCTAATAAAAATCAGATATGAAAAATAAATTTTGCTTTATATATATAATAACTCTTCTAAGTTCGATTAATCTAATAGGTCAGAACTATGATGACTACTTAGGAGCAGGTCACGATAGAGGTATAACAGTTACATCTAGTAGCGAAGACAATAGATCCAGAGCAGACAATACCATTAACGCAAGAGGAATGGACGCTGATATTATAGAGATGTCAAGATTGATGTCGCAAGCGACATTCGGTGCTGATATGGATGAGATCAAGAGGGCTACATCGCTTGGTATGGAGACGTGGATAGATGAGCAACTTAATATTCCTATTACTTATCTTACGCCACTACATTGGGAGATATGGGATGAGATAGAGACTGCTTGGGAAATGGCTTTCGAGACTTGGCTCGCCAATTATATTATGGAACTATGTGCAGCTGCTGATGCAGATCCAGATATCTCTCGACCTAATCTAAGCCAAGCAGAAGTCGATCTATTAAAAATCTTATTCTTAGAAGAATTGTATGGACCATATTCATTGCACTTTAATTTTGCTTGGTCACAGAGCGTATTGACATCTGATGATCAGCTAAGACAACGCGTTGCTTATGCACTAAGTCAGATAATGGTTATATCAGCACAGTCAGATCTTGGTGAGAATGGAGAATCCATATCAGCATTCTATGACATATTGTTACATCATTCTTTTGGCAATTTCAGAGATCTTCTCTACGAAGTTTCTCTAAATCCTGCTATGGGAGTTTACTTAAGTCATTACAATAATCCTAAAGCTATTCCTGATGAAAACATCCATCCTGATGAAAATTATGCAAGGGAAGTCATGCAACTTTTTTCTATAGGATTATACGAATTAAATCAAGATGGAACGCGTACTAAAGATGCTGATGGTAACGATATACCGACTTATAATAATGATGATATAAAAGAACTTGCGAGAGTCTTCACTGGTTTGGGACCTGGTAGTACAGATCCTACGATGTCACATATTACTTGGAATGCACACTTCGGATTAGGATACTATTCCGCTAATAAGACAGAGCCTATGATCATGTATCCGGAGTGGCATGACACAGGATCTAAGTCTCTGCTTAATGGATTAGAAATTCCTGCTGGACAGGATGGTATGAAAGATATAGAAATGGCTATAGACTACATCTATAATCACCCCAATGTAGGACCATTTATAGGAAGGCAATTAATACAACGATTAGTAAAGTCTAATCCAAGTCCAGCATACATCTCGAGAATCTCAGCTGTCTTTAATGACAATGGATTTGGAGAAAGAGGCGACATGGCAGCGGTTGTAAAAGCCATCCTATTAGATCCTGAAGCCAGAACTTGCGAGGAGATGCAACATTTTGATAATGGAAAATTAAGAGAGCCCATGTTGAGAGGTTCTGAGTTTATAAAAGTAATCCCTAAGTATGGTGAGAAGGTCGTCTACGATGTTGATTTTAGCAGTTATAGTTGTGAGGGTATACAATACACGGCCGATACAATTCTCGTGGTAGACAATCTTAGATTATGGAATAATGGCTTTGACTATTATGAAGCTGTAAAGCAATTTCCTATGATGTCGCCTTCAGTATTTAATTTCTATCTACCTGATCATCAGCCCGTCGGTGAGATGGCAGAAAATGATCTGTATGGTCCAGAATTTAAAATTCATGATACCAGTACAGCTATTAATTATATAAATAGCGTCTACATCTTTACGGCTCCATATTATGATGCTGCATGGTACAATTGGTATGATTGGGTAGGTTTCGAAAATATTAAATTTGATTACACCGAACTTGCAGAAATATATGAAGATGACCCAGAAAAGTTCATTCATCATGTAGACGTTGTATTCACTAACGGACAGATGACAGACGAACTTAAGAATACGCTTAGGGCATACATTAATAATGTCCCCGAATGGTACATTGGCGAATATACAGAAGTACCTCTCAAAGGACTACTGTACTTAATCATGTGGTCACCTGATTATACGATCTCCAAATAAGACATCCTCAACTCAATTCTTAAAGACAAAATATAATAAAATGGGACATCATCATATATCGCGAAGAAAATTTATGGGTCAAGCAACTTGCGCAGCAGTTACAAGTACAAGTTTATTTTCGACTTTAGCGAATTTAAAATTTATGAATGCTGCGAGTATCTCTAATTCTGCAACGATTGCAGGAGGCGATTACAAAGCACTTGTATGTATACTTCTATCAGGAGGTTCTGACTCACATAACATGCTTATACCTACTGACGCTGTACAATATGGTCACTACCAAAATACAAGATCCAGTGTCGCTATACCAAGAAACCAAATCAATGATCTCAATGGTGTAGACTATGGTGTCCACCCTTCTATGACCGGCATACAGCAGCTATTTAATAATGGCAATCTGTCATTTATATCTAACATAGGTACACTTCTACAACCTATGGTCAAAGACGAAGTATATCAGTATGAGCAATTATTGCCATTAGGTCTATTCTCTCATTCTGACCAAGTGCAACAATGGCAGACATCCCTGCCTCACCAGAGATCAAGCATAGGATGGGGCGGTAAGATAGCCGATCTACTTTCTTCTCAGAATACCAATGATAAGATATCACTTAATATCTCACTAAATGGAAATAATGTCTTTCAGACAGGTTCTAATACCGTAGGATATTCAATAGATCAGGACGACGGTGCTATCGGTATATACCAGTACAAGACACAAGATCCTGGAGATATCGAGAAATTAAGAGATGTCGGTGTAGACAATATCATAGATGCTAATTATCAAGATATATTTAAGAAAACATATATCGATGTACTCAAGACATCGAGAGATGCATATGTAGAATTTTCTGATGCCTTAGAAGGAAGCCAAGACTTAAGCGGTGTCTTTGATCCTACTGATATAGGTAAGCAACTTGAGATGATCGCTCGGACTATTTCTGCCAGAGAACAATTAGGCATGAAGCGCCAAATATTCTTTGTCGAAATGGGCGGATGGGATCATCACGATGAATTATTAGCTTCTCAAGCTGAGATGCTTAATGAGTTTTCAAGAGGAATGGCTCAGTTTTCTTCTGCATTAGATATGATAGGAATGCAAGATTGTGTGACAACTTTTACTAATTCAGAATTCGGAAGAACATTAACTTGGAATGGTAATGGTACGGATCATGCATGGGGAGGTAACGTTATGGTTATGGGTGGCGCTATAAAAGGAGGTCAGATATTTGGCCAGTATCCATCATTAGAACTAAATAGTGATTACGAGTTAGGTGGTGGTGGCATTATGCTGCCTACAACTTCCGTGGACGAGTATTTCGCGGAATTGGCACTCTGGTTTGGAGTGTCACGTAGTGACTTAAGAGATATATTTCCTAATGCAGGTAATTTCTTTGATGTAGATAATGATATGCCGATTGGGATGTTTGCGTAATTGATTACTAATTTTTTATTTCGCTAATACAAGCTTTTTATTATTCTTAATCTTAGATGATAGCCTTACTGGTATGATCAAGGATCCCAATAATAAAAATACATTCTTATCGCTTACCTCTTAGTATTTTGTATTCTTTGTAGGTAACTATCTTACTCATATTCCTGAATCCTAACCAGTTCTTAGGTCCATCGTAAGTCTGGATAGAATCGAGATGGCACTGAGATAAAGGGTGCATCCAACTACCTCCGAAAGCAAGACCTTCAGTCGCGGTCATCTCAGCGACATTTCCGAGTAATCGCTCTGGCTCCATTGTCACAGTAAAACTTGGTAGAGTAAACTGAACTTCATTGTCAGAAAGATATTTATTGTAGTGCTCCTTGGCATAAATATATCCATGATCTAATATCTTAAGCGCCTCTACATCCTCGATCAAAAAATAATATGGAAAACGAAAATTATCCACAACATGAACATCTGCATATTTAGAATTAAAGTAATCTTCTACTGTAAATGGAGTTTTTACTGCATCAGAATTTTTGTATCCATTCTCGATTAATAATAATTCTAACACTCTATCTGTCCGCCAATCTGTAAATTTGATTGCTTGGCCATATGATACGCCTACAACTGGATGATTATCAAATGATATATTACGTAGATATTCGCTCTCATACAATTTAGATACATCTGTATATTTTCCAGTTGTTAACGACATAGGGTTTTCGACCTCACGCCATACGGTTGTGTCGATTTGTAAGGATTTAAAAATTTCAGAGTCTTTACCATAAGTTCGTAGACAATAGTTTAGGAACAACTTATAATTGATGTTGCTGACTTCTGATCTATCAATAAACAGTGAATCATTTAACCTATATCCATTAACAGGTGTAATTGGAATCGATGGATCATAGGGTTTATAAGTTACAATCTTGGTAGGGCTTGATTTCCCATAAGCTGCATTCTTGGTAGGGCTTGATTTCTGACTACAACTGACTATTACAAGAATTACCAATAGAAAAAATGAATACCTCATAGAATACTAACTTAATTTGATAATCAAGATATAACTTTTCTACTAATACATTCTCTTATCAAAAAACTTAAATATCTTCGCAAAAAATTATTGAAACTATGAATGCTTCCAATGCTAATATGCTAAATGCCTTAGTCCTTGTTGTAATGGGGATGTGGGGTGTAAATACTGTAGGACTTGAAAACTCTCCTACTCCTATTATTCCAGTAGTTATTGGAATCATCCTATTTGTATGTACAGGCTTTATAAGAAATCACCATAAGATTGTATCTCATATAGCTGTTGTATTAACTCTTATGATTCTTGTAGCGCTGAGTATGCCATTCTATAAAGCCATAGGAAAAGGGAACACATTGGGGATGATACGTATGGGTGCTATGATGTTGACATCACTGATTGCTTTTATATTTTTTATAAAGAGTTTCAGAGAGGCTCGATTAGCTAAAGGAAACAAGAAGTAATTCTTAAAACTTGCTCGCTATCAGGAGATTTAAATCTTGATATTTCAATCCAAATCTTTCGCTCAGGTACATGTTAGTCAATGCACCTTTGTAGGCATACACACCATTACGGACGCCTTTACCTTCGTATAATAGACCTTCGACAGACCCATATTTCCCTGCTTTCACAAGTAATGGGGTGATTATATTGCTGATTGCAACTGAGGCTGTCCTCGGAACATTAGAAGCAATATTAGGTACGCCATAGTGCAAGACGTCATGCTTAATGATAACAGGTTTCTTATGGGTAGTCACTTCAGTTGTCTCAATACAGCCACCTTGGTCAATACTGACATCCACGATGACTGCCCCAGGCTTCATTTTAGAGACCATCTCTTCAGTGACGATTACTGGTGCTCTTCCAGTCTTCGAGTGTACAGCTCCTATCACCACATCAGCACTCATCAGTTGATAACCCAAGTACACAGGATTAAATGTTGATGTATGTAGCTGGCGTCCGACAAGATTCTGGATACGCATAAGCTTCTCTACGTCATTATCAAATACTCTCACCGAGGCACCAAGTCCGATAGCCGTCTTTGTAGCAAATTCTCCGACTACTCCTGCACCTAAAATGACAACCTTAGCCGGTGGTACTCCTGAGATTCCTCCGAGTAACACACCCCTACCACCATTCTTATAACTTAATAATTCTGCTGCAGTAAATATCGCTGACATACCAGCAATCTCACTCATTATTCTGACAATAGGGAAAGTCCCTCTATTATTAGAAAGATACTCCATAGCTATCGCAATCACACGCTTGCGCTTAAGAGCTTCTAAGTACTCTATAGAGGCATACGGCAATACAATAGGCGCTATCAGAACCTGATCGGGATGGAGTAGTTCTATCTCTTCTAATGTGGGAGGAAAAACTTTCAGCAGCACATCACAACTAAATACCTGCTTCGTATCTGAACACAATTCTGCACCTGCTTCCGAGTAGTCATGGTCTGAATAATTAGACTTTTCTCCAGCACCCCTTTGTATCACAACTTTGTGACCATATCCTACAAGTGTTCTTATAGAGTTAGGGACTAAGGCGATACGATTTTCATCTTCAAAGCATTCTTTCGGGACACCGATAGTAATATTCTTCTTAGAGGTACTTACCGCTAGCGTTTCAGCTTGGGTATGGTATTGTCCTTCCGTAAAAAAATCAGAAAAATCAAATTTCTTGCCGTCTACAGACATGTCTAAACTTTGATGATTAAATTTATACCATTAAAAAGATAACTATAAATATCAGCTAAATCTAATTTCGCGATAATTATTCTCATTTATAGATAATTTAAGAGTGTGATAAGCTCCTTCGATATAATCTATAATAATTTCTGGCCACTCTATAAAGCATGGACGTCCAGAGTAAATAATCTCTTCTATGCCTAACGCAAAGGTCTCCTCTACAGTATTCATTCTATACAGGTCGATATGATATATAGGCCCATCTGAGCCTTGATACTCATTGATAATAGAATAACTTGGGCTACTTCCTTGATCATCACAACCCATCTGATGCATGATTTCTTTTATCATTGTCGTCTTACCAGCACCTAAATCTCCTATAAAAAGGATGATAGGGTTAACCAAACTGTCTCTTACAGCAGCTACAGCTCCTTTTAGATCATCTAAGGATCTCATCTCCAATACCATACCTTCTTTCATGGTTACAAATAACGTGAAAATCTTAAAAAAGTCAACTTCATAGGCATCGTCTTAATTCAAGTTCTAATACATAATCTATAATATGTATTTTACGTTCAATATCGGGTATAGAAGATTATGGACATTTATAGTAATAAATCAAGTTGGAAAATATTATTAGCCGCCATAGCAACAATTATTGTTGTTATCTCTATGGTGTACTCTCAATATCTCGCCAAGAAACTCGCAGAGAGAGAAGATACTAATGTCGAAATATATCTTGAAGCATTAGATATAACTATATCTGATGCTACATTAGAGACTGATGAGAAAGGCCCCGATAAGCTACTTGCAGTAGCAATACAAGAAAAATTATATCTGACCATCCCAATAATAACGGAGAGTGAAGATAGGATATTTGTAGGTTATAATATCGGTGGCCACGAAGAAACAGAAGATCAAGAATTCCTTCAAAAAAGAGTTGATAAATTAGTTAAAAATGGATTCGAACCTAAGGTAGGACCTCCAGGATATGGCAAGTATATCTATTACGAAAATTCAAGACTATATTATCTTATAAGATGGTTCCCTTTAGCTCAGATCTTGTTACTCGGTACATTCATATTCTTCTCCTATTTCTTATTCTCATCTTCAAGAAAATCAGAACAAAATAGAGTATGGGCGGGCATGGCCAAAGAAACTGCCCACCAATTGGGCACCCCTATATCAGCAATACTCGGATGGATACAATACCTCAAAGAAATGTCATTAGATCAACCAGATAATCTCGATGTTATCAATGAGCTTACTAAAGACGTAAAAAGATTAGAACTTGTAGCGGATAGATTCTCAAAAATAGGCTCTACTCCAGACCTTACTAGAACCAATCTTGTAGATGAACTTAAAGACTGTGTGCAATACATGGAGAGAAGGGCATCGAAAAAGATAAGTTTCACATTCAAATACGACGAAAAAAATCCTATCTATGCTGATATAAATTCTCACCTATTTGACTGGGTTGTAGAAAATATATTACGTAATGCTTTAGATGCGATGGAAAGTGTCGGTGCCATCACAATTAAGCTGACAAAAGAAGGAGAGAAAGCTATACTTTTGCTATCTGATTCTGGCAAAGGGATGTCCCCATCTAATCAGAAATTGGTCTTTAACCCTGGATTCACCACTAAGAAAAGAGGATGGGGATTAGGATTATCATTAGCTAAAAGAATTATAGAAAATTATCATAGCGGAAAGATATTTGTAAAAAGCTCAAAAATCAATGAAGGAACAACATTCGCAATACATCTTCCTATTTCTTAGTCTGCTATTTTTATGTTTTTCGGTTACAGGTTTTTCTCAAGCAAGAATGCCTATCGTAGATGAAAATCAAGAACCACTCATAGGCGTATACATACAATGTGGAGATGAGCTATCGACTTCAGATATAGAAGGCTACTGGCATTACAATATTGACTTAGACAAGAATACTCTAGTAAAGTTTAGCTACATAGGCTATCAAGACGTACAACTCAGCTTAGTACAAATAGAATACGGACCAGGCTATATTATGATGACTCCTGACAATGCAGTTCTGGATGAAGTCGTTATAGTAGGAAGAACTAATGCTCGTGCCATAGAGCTCCCCTATAATGTAAGCAGAATCAAGGCAGAAGAAATAAGGCAAAGTCATGCTCAGAATAGTGCTGATGCATTAGAACTTAGCGGTGGTGCCTACATCCAAAAATCTCAGATGGGCGGTGGCAGTCCTGTGCTCCGAGGATTCGAAGCGAATAAGGTGCTTCTTGTCGTCGACGGCGTAAGAATGAATAACGCCATCTATCGCAGCGGACACCTACAGAATGCCATCACTATAGATCCTAATATATTAGACCAAGCAGAAGTCATATTTGGACCCGGCTCATTGATGTATGGAAGTGAAGCTCTCGGAGGAGTTATACATTATCGTACACGATCACCATTGCTTAATTTTTCAGATACGCGAAAGCAAGCTCACGACATCAATGCCGATCTCAGACATAATAGCTCCAACCAAGAAAAAAGAATACACTTAGATCATACATTCTCAAAAAGAAAATGGGGCATCCTTACAAGCCTTACTTTTACAGATTATGATGATCTACGGACAGGTCAAAATAGAAATAAAATATATCCTGGCTTCGGTACAAGATCAGGATTGAGCAACCAGTACGTTATTACAAATGACAACGGAGAAGATGAGGTAGTAATAAATCCTGAGCCCCATATACAAATAGGTACTGGCTTTAGCCAAATGGATTTTCTACAAAAATATGTCGTCGCTTTAAGTACTAATATCAAAGCAGAACTAAACTTGCAATACAGTACCAGTAGCGATATCCCAAGGTATGATAATCTTATAGAAAGAACAGATGGAGGATTTGGGAATTTGCGATTTGCAGAATGGGATTATGGGCCACAACAAAGACTGCTGATATCTCCCAAATTGACCTTTACAGGTCACAACAGTTTCTTTGATAAAGCATACTTGATTACATCATTTCAGAAAATCGATGAAGATAGAATCAGTAGAAGAATATTCAATACCAATACAGAGACACAAAAAGAAGATGTCAAAGTATCAAGCCTGACCTTAGACTTTAACAAGCGACTTAGTGCCTCACAGAAAATTATTTATGGCATAGATCTCCATTATAACGATGTACAATCTACTGCATTTAATCAAGAAGAAGATGGTACTCCGTCGCAGGACATACTTACAAGATACCCCAGCGGAGGTAGTCAATTAAGCAATGCTGGAATCTATATACAACACAACCAACAGAATCGAGACTCGACTTTAATCTGGATAACGGGATTGAGATATACGACACAGAAAGTTGACGTCAGTTACAATCGTTCTGACCCCTTCAGCTGGCCAGAATACTTCTACGATGGTATCAGTAGTAGTAACAGTGCTGTCGTCGGTATCACAGGCATAAATTATAGACGAAATAGATGGACTGTCAAAGCATCTGTCGGTAATGCATTCCGAGCACCCAATATCGATGACTTAGCTAAAGTAAGAGTTAATGGAAATGAAATAACAATCCCAAATCCTGATCTTACATCAGAGAAAGTCATCAATTCTGAGATTACATTATCTTACAGATTAAATAAAGTGAGTATAGGTCTCACCGGATATTACACATTACTTAAGGATGCAATTATTAGAGAACCCTTCTTGCTACCCGATGGCTCATCTACTTATATCACATCCGGAGATACACTTACTGTAACTGCTAATGTAAATGCAAATAGCGGTATTATAAAAGGACTTTCTACACAAATTTTGTGGAACATTTCTGACTACCTCAGATGCAATGCTTCATTTAATATACAAAGCGGAATATCTAAAGATCAGAATGGGAATGAGAGTCCACTTGGACATATCCCTCCGACCTATGGTAATACTACAATATCATATACGCGATCTATATTTGACATTAATCTTACGCATAGATATAACCTATGGAAGCGCATAGAAGACTATGGTGGCAGCGTAGACAATCCAGATTTTGCTCCAGAAGCTGGAACGCCAGCATGGCATATCTTTAATATAAATGTAAGCACTGACCTGAATAAACATTGGTCTATTAATACAGGACTGCATAATATCTTAGACAACTATTATCGTCCATTTGCTTCAGGACTAAGCGGAGCTGGCCGACATGTTATAGTCGCATTAAGATATAATGGTTGATATACTCCCCTGATTAGGGGATAGAATATATCATATTATTAACAAAAACAGATTTAAAGATTTAATCTTAGGTTAAATTGAAGGTAAATGTTAACCATTGAATTACATTTGCAGTTTTAGTATTATAAGTAATTAAACAACAGATATTCAAAATTCATATACAATGAAAACTACCCAACTGAGAAAAATATTATTAGGTGCATTTATGTTTTGTGCAGTGCTTTCTATAAATGCACAAAAATTTGGCTATATAGATTCTGCAGCGTTACTTTCTGAATTACCATCAGTAAAAGCTGCTGATACAGAAATCACAACTTACCAGCAACAACTGATATCTCAAGGAGAAGAAAAAGTAAAAACTTTTGAGACTAAATATCAAGCTTATGTAAAGCAAGCTAATGAAGGGACCTTATCAAAAGTTCAGATGCAGCAAAAAGAAACAGAACTTGGTGCAGAGCAACAACAAATCGCAGCATTAGAAGTAGAAGTACAAAATAAAATCCTTAAGAAAAGAGAAGAAATATTAGGACCTATCTTAGATAGCGTAAAGAAAGCTGTAGAAGCAGTAGGTGCTGAGAATGGATATACTATGATATTCGATACAAGCACAGGGACAATCCTTCATGCCGCAGAATCAGAAAATGTGATGCCATTAGTGAAAGCTAAATTAGGCATGTAATAACATAAAAAAGAATTGAGATTGAGTTAGAAAAGGTGAGGCCATTTGGTTTCACCTTTTCTTTTTGCCCTAAATCGAAGTATAGACCTCGAGAAAAACAGATGTAGATAATCTCAATAAAATATCCTATTTTTAGAAGTTATAGTTACAGCATCAAAAGATTAAGCCATTAAATTGATTTTGCTTTATAAGTATCGTGGCTATTATTTTTATCATTTAATCTACTAAGATATGATAGAGGAAAAAAAGACGACAGAAGAACCTACATCTGACTACAACAAAATATACACCTACGCAGACTATCTGAAGTTCGAGTATGATCATATGGTAGAGTTAATTAGGGGCAAGATTTTTGAAATGACACCAGCTCCTACTTCTTGGCATCAGCAGATTAGTAGTCAGCTTCATATTAAAATTGGAGTTTACTTAGATAACAAAACTTGCAAAATCTATGCTGGACCATTTGATGTTATTCTACCTATCAAGAATCAAAAGAAAAATACGTCCACTACAGTTGTACAACCAGATCTTTGTATTATTTGTGACACTAATAAAATAGAAACCGCTGGCTGTATAGGAGCCCCGGATCTTATTGTAGAAATATTATCACCGAGCACATCCAAGAAAGACCTCAATGACAAATACAGCATCTACGAAGAATCCGGTGTGAAAGAATACTGGATCGTCATGCCCGCAGAAAAATTAGTAGAAGTTTTCTATTTTGAAAATGGAAGGTACCAGCGTATTAAAGTATACACCTCTGATGAGATCATCAGCCCAGTGTTATTTCCAGATTTAGAGATTGCGTTAACTGATGTCTTTAAAGAGTAAATAACACTTACACCGAAGATTTCAACTTCTTCTTAAGTGCAAATAACTCATCACGATACTGCGCCGCTGTAATAAAGTCTAATTCCTTGGCTGCTTTCTTCATTTTGGATTCAGTTTCTTTGCAGGCTCTTTCTATCTGATCTCTACTCATGTAGCCGACGATAGGATCTGCAGCAAGGCTTGGCTCATCTGGCTCTATGTATACCTGCGGCTTTCCACCTCTTATATCTAATATGGATTTCTGTGCCAGTATCTCCTCCTTACTTTTAGTGATGGTCTGTGGAGTGATATCATGCTTCTCGTTATAAGCCATCTGTATCACACGTCTACGATTGGTCTCGTTGATAGTTTCTTGCATACTCCCTGTTATCTTATCAGCGTAGAATACTACCAATCCGTTAGAATTACGTGCTGCTCTACCAGCAGTCTGCGTAAGAGACCTTTCATTCCTTAGGAAGCCTTCTTTGTCTGCATCTAATATAGCTACAAGTGATGCTTCAGGTATATCGAGCCCTTCTCTTAATAAATTGACACCTACTAATACATCGAACTCTCCTAATCTAAGATCCCTAATAATCTCTACCCTATCCAGTGTATCTACCTCAGAGTGTATGTATCTTACTTTGATATTGAGCTTAACGAGATACTTAGTAAGCTCTTCAGCCATTCTCTTAGTAAGCGTGGTGACAAGAATTCTTTCATTGACCTTAATTCGTTTATCTATTTCTTCTAAGAGATCATCTATCTGATTAAGACTCGGACGGACTTCTATCGGAGGATCGAGCAGACCTGTCGGTCTTACAATCTGTTCTATAACATGACCTTCTGTCTGTTCAAATTCGTAATCACCGGGAGTGGCACTGACATAGATTATTTGATTTATTAGTCCTTCAAATTCGCTAAAATTTAATGGTCTGTTATCGAGTGCTGAAGGCAGACGAAATCCAAAATTCACAAGATTCAATTTTCTTGCACGATCTCCTCCCCACATACCTCTCACTTGAGGAAGTGTAACATGACTCTCGTCTACTACTATTAGGAAATCGTCAGGGAAGTAATCTATTAAACAGAAAGGTCTATTACCTGGCTTCCTGCCATCAAAGAATCTTGAGTAATTCTCTATACCATTACAATATCCGAGCTCTCGCATCATTTCAAGATCAAAAGTCACTCTCTCTTGGATACGCTTAGCTTCCAGATATCTTCCTTCAGCTTCAAAAAATTGATGATGATTATACAATTCATCTTCTATACTTTTGATAATACCCTTAAACTTATCACGTGGCGCAACATATAGATTAGCTGGAAAAATAGCAGCTGAATCAAGAAAGCCAATACGCTTGCCAGTCTCTTTCTCTAATTGCTCTATACTCTCTATCTCATCGCCAAAAAATGTAATACGATAGCCATAGTCTACGTAAGGCAGATTGATATCGATGGTATCTCCTTTTACACGAAAGGTACCTCTCTTAAAGTCAGACTCCGTCCTAGAGTACAGTATCGCAACTAACTTATAGAGGAATTGATTCCGAGAGAACAATTGCCCTTTCTCTAATCTTATAATCCCTGATTTATAATCCTTAGGATTACCCATACCGAATATACATGATACCGAAGCAACAATAATGACATCACGCCTGCCAGATAATAAAGACGATGTCGCTCGCAGTCTCAATTTATCGATCTCCTCATTGATAGAAAGATCCTTTTCTATATAAGTATCGCTAGTAGAAATATAAGCCTCTGGCTGATAGTAATCATAGTAGGATACAAAATACTCTACCGCATTATCAGGAAAAAACTCCTGAAACTCAGCATAGAGCTGAGCTGTCAATGTCTTATTATGTGTCAGGACCAATGTAGGACGCTGGACTTCCTTAAGTACATTAGCGACTGTAAAGGTCTTACCAGATCCTGTCACCCCAAGTAGAACTTGAGCCTTTTCACCAGCCTGAACACCCTCTACCAATTGCTTGATAGCCTGGGGTTGATCGCCTGTAGGTTTATATTTAGATATTAATTCGAAAGCCATTGTTACAATCCACAAAAATAACAAAGATGATGTTGCAATGTTTCTAAAATCCTATAACATCAAGGAAAAATAGCAACTTATTCGTTACAGTCTATGGATAAATAATTAGCTAACAGACAGTGACGAGCTATATTTCGAGATTATATCTATGGAAGGCAGATAATTCAAAGGATATCAAGCTCTCCCTTCTTTCAAAAATGGACAATATGTAGTCGTATGGAACCCTGAAAGCAATCTATATTCTGGAATGTATATCATTCATATCCATGACGGAAATGATGTTATCAGACTTAAAGCCGTATACATTAAATAAAAATTATCTGACTACTTTTGAGCAAAAATTATATTGCTACATTATAAAGAATACGGAAGCGGAAAACCTGTGATCATACTACATGGCTTCTTAGGCATGCTCGACAACTGGCACAGCTTCGCTAAGAAACTATCAGAATCGTATAGGGTAATCACTATAGACCAACGTAATCATGGGAAGTCCTTTCACTCCGATGATTTCGATTATAAGATCATGAGTGACGACTTGTATGAACTTATTGAGGAATTAAAGTTAGATTCTGTCAAACTGATAGGACATTCTATGGGTGGTAAGACAGTTATGCAATTTTTAGTCAATCATAGCTCTCTTGTAGATAAAGCCGTAATCGTAGATATCGCTCCTAAGCAATACAACGGTGGTCATGAGGCCATATTAGAGGCACTGTCATCGTTAGACCTTACGACAATCGACAAGAGGTCAGATGCTCAGGATATCCTTACGGAAAAGTTAGGTAATATAGGAGTCGTCCAATTTTTACTTAAAAACCTCACCCGCAATGATGATCAATCTTTTGGATGGAAAGCTAATATTGATTTGCTACATAAAAAATATCAGGAAGTCTCTGCAGAAATAAAATTTGAATCACCTTGCGAAGTACCTACACTATTCGTCAAAGGATCAAAGTCTAATTACATAACTGATGATGACAAGTCAGATATTGAAGATACTTTCAGTAATTCTGAAATTATTGAAATAGAAGGAGCAGGTCATTGGGTCCATGCTGAGAAGCCAGCGGAATTGTTAGATAAAGTCAAGGCTTTTTTCTAACTAACCCAAAATTATCTGTACTTCTATAAATAAATACCACACTAAACTTACTGGTTAGTGTGGTATAAATTTTCAATTCTTAGCTTTAGCTATTAGCCTCAAAATAATGTAGAAAATTATTTGCATCATCAACTCTCTTTTGATAAGATTGAACGGTAAGCTCTCTCCAGTATTCTCCCGCATCATTAGCCGTCCTCGATTTGTAACCCTCCAGCTTTTTAATAAATTTAGCTTGGTATTCAACACCACCTGGATAGGAAGCTTGTCTTAATTCTGATATTACTTCTGAGGGAAAAAATTCAGCTAATTTATTCAGCATTAAATGCTTTGTTTCTAAACTACCTTTTGTTTGAAAGTTATTATACATTTCCATCAAGAATTCTGAATCTGACTTTTGGATTGTAGACAAGAAGTCACTTCTATCTATCATATTAGTGACTGCATTAAGTCTGTACTGATTTAAGTATTTATGATCCTTATATTTTTCAGTCGTTGTTATATAATGTTCTTTCCACTCCTCACCTGATGCATGATTACCTATAAGATCTATATATCCAGTTAGGTTAGTGAACTCACTCACATCGAGGTTATTTATTTCTGTTTTTTCTACAATCTCAACAATATTAGAATCTGAACAAGAAGTAAAAGCCAAGAGTGCAAATAAAATTACTGTATGTTTCATATTAAAAATTTTAATGGTTTTTAAAAATTAACAAGGGCCATTGGAGCCTGGATTAGCAACTATATGAGTTGTCGTAGCAAAATTAGGATCTGCATCCCACGCAAAATGCTGAAGTACGGCTTGTCCTCCCCCACCACAATCATAAGCAATAGAGTAGTGCCCACCGTCACCATCAGAAAAAGAACATTCACAATCGAATCCTGCAAACAGAGGTGTCAAAAGGAAGGTGGTATTAAAAGAATAAATAGTTTTAAATGCTTCATACTTGAAAAATTTAATATGTTAAAAAATAAAAATCAATGATTTTTCTCAAAATATAAATAGGGTTGCATTTAAAGAGTGTAGTTTTTGAAAAGAATCCTTTATGTAAACTGCAAATATACCCCCCCCCTTTCAATATTTCCAAAAATAAAATAAATAATCTCATATTAATGCCTAATATGATTCTGCATAATCATAAAGATACAGTTTCGTTTATCTTTAAAATTTCTTCAGTAAGTATTAATAAAAGAAAACTCAATATCAGATTTATACTATTAGGTTAAATGTTAAGTATCAGATAAAATCTCCACTTGTACCAATCGTGTTTCCCTTAAGTAAGAGTTAAAAATCAAACCTCAAGTTAAACTCCAATTAAGCTTTGCTATAATTATAGACATGCTCAATATTCTCATTTAACTTAGAGTAAATTCCTAATCATCTAAAACTAATGCTATGAAAAATATTACATTTTTATTAGGCATAATCTTACTCACTACAAGCTGCAAGAGCTTACAGTTTTCATCTCTCAATCGTAGCACGCCACTCGAGCAAAAACTACCACCATTAGAACCAGCCTTTGATACAGAAAGTTTTGCATTAGATTATGCAGACATATATGACATACCCAGCGTCATACTAAGTCGTAATACTACTACTCTTAACAATGCAATAAATAAAGCTACTATAGAACTTAAGATAGCAGAAGATACTAAGCGCATCTTCTCTACAGAGCTTATAAGGAACATATCAGAAAGTGCAGGCAAGACAGCAGGCTATGTTGTATGTCGACGAGGCCTCAGGTCTAAAGGTATCAAGACATATGTTAATCCAATAGTCAGTTGGCTAACATTAGGTATCGCTAACGTATTCGGATATACGTATGCTACAGTACGTGATGACTTAGAAGTTGTTATAGACATCTACGATCTTAATGATAAGGTTATCGGCTCATATACTGGAGCAGGATATGGAGAAGCAAAAATAAAATTATACAGAGGTTATACTAATTCTGATGCTCGCCGATTAGCGCATGCAAGAGCATTTAAAGTAGCTATGGAAGATGTAAAAGCTCAGATAAAGGATAATCAAAATAACTTAACCTCATTGCTTACAAATAATTAGCAAAAATAGCTTATGAAAACTATGAGTTATAAGTTGAAATGAGTAGGGACAAAATTACCAGTAAGCATCCTTATTTAAAATCACCAAAATAATCAAGGAAGATTTCAGTTTTCAAAGGCAAAAAAAAAGTAATGCGTGGGGACTACTGCCAATGAGGCAGATGTCGGCGTCCCCGCATACATCTGCAAGTACTACAACTTAATGAATTTATGACTATTCATTAATTGACTACCTGAGTCAAACACATTCATCACATAGAGTCCATGAGGAAGATTATTGATATCCAAGGAACAACTCTTAGAGTTCTTACAATTCTCCATGAAATATCTTTTGCCATCTATACCTAAAATTTCAATCCTAAAAATCGATATATTACCCTTTACTTGTAGGATATCAGAAACAGGATTAGGGGTCAATTCTACCTCTGCTTTATAGATATCATTTTTTATAGAGGTCATAATTGGTGCATTACAGAATACATCACTGATACCGTTCTCATTATCATATGATCGTAAGTAGCTCCACATAATATCTACGACATCCGCATAATTATTTCTGATTATAGGATGGATAATATCTTCTACCTGATAGCTTGCAGGCGGCGCCTCTTCATACATAGCCATATATGTGATAAGAGATGCTAAAAAATAAGTAGTTGCTCTTCCGTGAGGTGCATCATCCTCATACAATTCCGTAATAGGAATCTGATTAAAAGGTGCTTGCTGCAACAACTTACTGATGGCAGTCCCTACCGGTATAATTCTGACACAAGAGTTAGGAAAAGAACTTCTTACTAAATCATAGTATTCTACGAACCAATCATGGAATTCGCCATTAAGGCATGTGTTATATGACTGCCATTCTGTTTCATTAGGAGGAAATCCATTACTTAAGAATCCTGCCATATCTGGCCAGTTTTCATAGATATAAAAATTCAGAAGCGGCTCTTGCTCTATGCACCAATCAAATATCTCAACGGTCGAACTTAACGGCGATACATTCTCATAGGGGTAGTTCTCTGATGGACTTTGGAACTGTATGAAATTTCCTGGTGTGATCAGAACATTGGTAAAATCGGCTTCTGAAAAAGGCTCATAGTCTGACTCCCATGCGCCTTCTACATTACTAAATCCCCATTGGGATATCGGAGGGAGATTAGCATGTTGTGGCAAGAAACCATACTGACCACCTACAGCATAAGTGTATCCTGCAGATATCGTTAATTCCTGAAACCAATACGGAACTGAGGTCTCCTCATTAAGTGTAGGTATAGTCTGAAACTCATGATTGATTAAGCTATTGCCGAATATGAATGTCCGTACATTCTTTTGTCCATCTAAAAAAGTCATCACCGATAGATGTATAATAAAGAGTAGAATTGCTTTTTTCATAATTCTATTTATTCATTTAGTCAATTATAAGACTAACGTCACCGCTCGTCAATTGCTTAACATGAGCCGTAATTTTTTCTATAGGCCAATGCCACCATTCTACTTTCAGTAACGCCTCTATCTTATTATCCGAGAACCTCTTCTTAATAAGCTGAGCCGGATTACCTCCTACAATGCTGTAAGGTTCCACATCTTTAATGACAACTGATTTAGAAGCTATGATAGCGCCATCTCCGATCTGAACTCCAGGCATAATCGTCGCATCATAACCTATCCATACATCATTACCTATGATGGTATTGCCTTTGACAGGATAAGTCTTTCCTTCCATCGCATCACTCCAGTCTCCACCGAATATTGCAAATGGATAACTACTCACAGATTTACTCAAGTGATTAGCACCATTCATAATAAAAGTGGCTCCTGATGCTATCATACAGAACTTACCGATGATCAATTTATCTCCGACAAAGTCGAAGTGATACTTGACATTTTTTTCGAAGTTCTCGACATTCTCGAAATCATCATAATAGGTGTAGTCACCTACTTCGATATTGGGGTTCTTGATTATATTCTTAAGGAAGCAGAGTCGATTGTAATTGTCGAGAGGAAATGTTGCATTGGGGTTTGGGATGTTCATTGGCCGATGATAGGTTTACTTTGCAATAGATTATTACAAAAGTAGTATATTTTCATACTTGCTATACAACAGGATATAAGGCGTCAGGACGAACAAGCTCTTCTTCAAACCACACCAGAAAAGGTATGCCACGAATGCACGAATAAAAAGCAAAAGTATGTTTGTTACGACCTCTGGTCTCTACGAAACTTAAGTTTCGGCTTGTAGCCGAAGTTAATTTCTGATTACATCGGTCAGGAGACCGATACTTAGGTGAGTGTACGACTGCAAGTCTTCGCTAACAAGGCATATCTCATTGCTCCACCCTCTTTGAAGCCTGTGACTTCAAAATAATATGATAGTCGTCTGAAGTTGCAAACTTCAGATAACGGAGAATATGAGAATATGAGAATATTCTTTAATTAAAAAAGCCTCCAATAAGTTTCTACTTAAGGAGGCTTTTAATTTTCTACATCAATTTAATTAGTCGATAGCGTCTTCTAATTCCGACATTTTATTCAACGATCGACATACTCCATTTTTTTGAGCAGTAATGATTCTTCTGATACTATGAGGTAGCTCAGGATTTTTCAGAAATTCTTTGTACTCATCCACGCAAGCCTCCTCTCCTCTCTCAATCTCCTCAAGTAATGCTTCTTCTTTATCGAAACTTACAAAATGCTTAAAATTAAACCATGCTCTATGCAGATCTCCAGCTAACGAAGTTCCTTTGTCTATCTCACCTTCCATTTCTCTTAGGATATCTTTTATCTGATGTCCATAATCATATCTCTGAGAAGCTTTACCTCTAAATAGAGCCGCGTGCATAGCATTCTGTGTAGAATCTGCTGCACTTAAAAACCCCTTTTCAGAGTCATAATTTTTTGCTAATAGATCATTAAGACCTTCAACTATCTTTGGTTCGTTCATATCAATATTTTTAGATTGTTAATTAATTACTGGAAGCGCTTAATATCGCCTCGCAATAATACATACTCAATAAACTCAAAAAATGATCGGTACTAAATTGAGAAATTTTTTATAATAGCAAAAAACTGATTTTGCATTTTGGGTTTATAGTGATGCTTAATTATTAAAGTCCATGACAACGAGCTTAACTGTAAGATTGAATTTGAACATATTGTAACATCAGTATGGAAAGGCTAAAATAATAATGTGTAAAGTCTACTCTGACAATGACGTTAAAAATCTGGCACATATCCGATCCTCCGCTCTTTGAAGTCTGTGACTTCAAAACAATATATTATTCATCTGATTAGCAAACTTCAGATAGCGGAGATAATAAAAAATGTTGTTCGTCACGACCTATGGTCGTCTACGTAACTTAAGTTTCAGCTTGTAGCCGAAGTATGTTTCTATTTACGTCGGTCAGGAGACCGATTCTTAGGTGGCTGTACGACTGCAGGTCGTCACCAACAAATTCAACATTTTCTAAAGATCAAAAAAATGAAATTTTCTTATCATATTTCGTCTTAGGTCCTATAAATCTATAAGATAAACCTATCATCCATATACGCATGGTACCATTCGTATACCATTCAGCAGTTGGTTGGGGCTCATTATAATATGTATAATCAAAAAAGTAAGATTGCGTAATTTTATGGCCGAATGTCCAATCATACTTTAGGTGGAGTCCAAGTCTCCATGGTAGGTTAGCATTAATGGAGAAGCCAACAGTTGGGATGATTTGGTTATTTTTATAAGATTTTATACTTACAGTACCAACATATCCATGATTGTCATCTTCACCTTGAAACCGTATTCTTGAACCGCTTTTTGCAGTCTCATTATTACTGTCTTCGTATTCAATACGCGAACTCACCTTAATCTCTATAGCATTACAAATTGTAATCAAATTAACTGCTGCACCTAAGCCAAATCTTCTCTCCTTAATACGTGTGCTACTTGTTCCAAAACCACCTATTGCTGACGGTATAGGATCACGAACATCAAACCCAATCCAACTTTCATGATTCCAATAAGAGAGGGAAACATCTAAAAAATCAACTATAGGATAATCTAGTGAAAAGTAATCCATATCGATCACATAATTATCATCAAACATAACACCACCTATAGCATCGGTAACTACATATATCTTAGGTCTATAATGCCCCATATATGCAGATAAAGACTGTGAGTACACAGAATTACATCCAAATATCACTATAATAAAAAAATAAAATTTACACATATTAATATTAAAATTATAGGGACAATTACATTTGTAATTGCCCCTGATAAATATTTAATCGTATACTACTAATGGTTTTCCATTATCAAATTCTTTCCCCGCTCTTTGAAGTCTGTGACTTCAAAATAATATGATAATCATCTGATTTGCAAACTTCAGATAGCGGAGAGTTTGGGGTGTTCATATGCTATTCAGAATTTTACTTAGGAATAAACTCCACACAAATGTAGTATATTAAAATTGCTACAAATCACGAATCGGTGACATGAGATATAAGACCATCTCGAATCGCCATCGAAAAGAGTATGCCACGAATGCACGAATAAAAAGCAAAAATGTGTTCGTCACGACCTCTGGTCGTCTACGAAACTTAAGTTTCGGCTTGTAGCCGAAGTTGATTTCTGCTTACGTCGGTCAGGAGACCGATACTTAGGTGGGTGTACGATTACAAATCGTCACCAACAAGGGTTAGTAACTATATGTTCTTCAGCTCAATGCTTTAGTACTTTAACGATTACTGAATCATTTTCATCTCTTAATAGTAAATTATATAATCCATTCGGATAGGTTCTCAAATCAATGCCCTCGACACCTACACTTTTTACGATTAATTCTCCACTCATATTATATAGTTCAATATACAATTCCTGTTTATTATTAACTTCTATATGTAAATAATCCCTGGTTGGATTAGGAAAAACTCTCAATGAACTTGTCCCTAAATTATAAGTAGAACTTAGTATGACTTCTCCATCACAATTCTCATCTATCCCATTATTAGGTATCTCTGTTGCATCTGGATTTATCTCTGTGTCTGAATCATTACAATCTTGATTATTTGTAACATAGCCAGATAAAAGTATACAATTAAAAACTGCTACTGTATCAGCTCCAAAACCATCTTGATCAATATCAGGGTACTGCATGATCACTGATGAATCATCTACATCTTTGGCTTCAAGTTTGAATGCATCAATTACACCTGTGCACTGAAATTCAGAGCCTGTATTAATATCTACCACCATTCCTGAAAAGTCAAGATAATAGGTTCCGCCTTCATCCAGTATAATAGGATTAGAAAAACTATCAATTACAGTATTTGAAATAGAATCTCGCCATATCCAAGTTGGTGACCGTAACTCAAATGGCACACCATCTGCTCTGTATACAACTGCCTCTACACTTAGACCATCAGGTACACATCTTACTACAAAAGAATCTAATAACACTATCTCTTGAGCATTAATGATTATTAAACTATCACAACTATTACCGTTAAAATCTTCCAACCCAGAAGAGTCTATGACCAAGAGCTGAATTTCTTGGAAATCTACTAAGTCCTGAATAATGACATCTTCACCATTGACATTTACATTATAAGGTAACTGACATTCGTAGAGTTGAAAATCTATAGAACTTGCTGCAGTAGGACTTATCAGGTTAATTTGAATCTGTTGATTAAAAATACAACAGCCATCGTCTATAGTTGCTGATACTTCTCCTCCATTAGCTAGTATATCTGATGCTGTTATAGCAGTATCATCATTCCAATCATACTCTATACCAGTAATTGAATCTATAAATATGGGAGGTGTAAAAGTCTCACCATTAAATATGATATCATTATAACACAAATCAAACTGTCCGAAATCTTGATCTTCACGATTAGCAATGGTTACGATTCCGCATATGGGACCTCCCATTAAGGAATCACATATAGTTTCTACTTCTGTGAGACAGATTTCGTAATTGCCTATTTCCGAAAATTCAATTACTACAATATTACCACCAGTCATTTCTCCATCGGTAGCGCCATAGGCAACGTCTAATCCGGTCCCACTTTCTATACCTGCATCCCATAACACACCTTCAGGATTAGGTCCAGTTATTGTCCATGAATATCTACCCTCGACATCATCCATGCCAAATTGCCCACTTGCCCCTTCCGCTACTACGAATACTTCTTGTCCAGGACAAAATACATTTTGAGCAATCTCCTCGCATCCTGCTCGGCTATCTAGCTCTGAACTAATGGTGATATCACTCGCATCTGGTATTATTTCAAAAAACCAATCTGTAACTGTGACATCTAGCTCAACTGTACAAGTAGAACCACAACATCCATCTAATAAAAAATTATAGACTTCGCCTATGACCAAACCACTTAAAGAGATAGAACCATCAGTGGTAATACAATCTGCACTTCCAGCTATACATGTACCTTCGTCATCAGGACAACCAGACCATATTGCGATCTGCACACCATCACCAGTACAACCATCCGTACCTTGCACACAATTTGTCAATATATAATCAATTAGAATCTCGGTGTTACCTGCTACAAATGGAAACCAAATTGCATTTTCTATAGCTTCCCCATCACATATTGGATCACCAGTATTACCCATAGACATAGTATTATCCCCCATGAAGTCATTCAAAGTAACTAAATCACATACTGGAATAGCTTCTCCGCAGAAGTCTGCTTGGGACATAAGGTCATTTACTAATGGTATAAGTATTACAAATAGGACTCTTCTATTCATGATTTAAAATTAAAATGGAAATAAAAAATATTGTTGCAAACTAAAATAGCTAAGTATTTTCATAAAATACCTATCATTTCTATTAACAATAGAATCCTTTACCTTTACTCTGCGTTATAAGCATGTCGAGAGATTCTTGATATTAAATAAAAACTATGATTCACTGGAAAAAAATAAGCATTCTTGCTATCGCTCTACTTTGTATATCAGCGACGACGATCAAAAACGATCGATTATTTGAGATCGCTAAGAATATAGACATATTCGTTAATGTATATAAGACACTGAACGCTCAGTATGTCGATGATCTAGATCCGAGTCATCTTATGCGCATAGGCATAGATGCTATGGTAGGATCTCTTGATCCATACACTAACTTTATATCAGAAGCTCAAGTCGAGAGTTATAGAATAAGCACAGAAGGTAAATATCAAGGTATAGGCGCCATAGTCAAGAAAATAGATGACTATGTAACTATCGTAGAACCTTATGCAGGCAGTGCTGTCATTAAAGCAGGATTAGAAGCTGGAGATCAGATCATCTCTATAGAAGGTAAGTCTACGAAAGGCAAATCTCAAGAGGAGGTGACTACTTTCTTCAGAGGTATCCCTGGTACTAATGTGCAATTAGGCATACGCAGAGACGGTACTCCAGATTTTGATGTAGATATCGTAAGAGGTCAGGTCAGTATTCCTAATGTACCTTACTCTGGTTTTGTAGGTGATAAGATCGGTTATGTTGCATTGACAACATTTACTGCTGATGCAGGTAAGAATATCCGTAAGGCCATAAGAGAACTTAAGAATGAAGATAATAACATCAAGGGCCTGATCCTTGATCTACGTAGTAATGGTGGTGGATTATTAAAGGAGGCGATTAGTGTCTCTAATATATTTGTACCTCAGAATCAAGAAGTTGTAAGCGTCAAAAGTAAAGTCCGAGAGAGGAATACAAGCTACAAAACACTCGCTTTACCTCTGGATCTTGATATTCCGTTAGTTGTATTGATTAATAAGACATCTGCATCAGCATCAGAGATTGTATCAGGTGTGATACAAGATATGGACAGAGGTGTGTTGATGGGTCAGCGCAGTTATGGCAAAGGTCTCGTACAGAATACACAAGACGTAGGATATAACTCGAGAGTCAAAGTGACAACATCAAAGTACTATATACCAAGTGGTCGTTGCATCCAAAGTGTCGAGTATAAAGACGGAGAACCAGTAGATATAGCAGATGTGAATAGATCTAAATTCAAAACCAAAGGAGGGAGAACTGTCTTAGATGGCGGTGGTGTCACTCCTGATATCAAACTGGAGCCTGCTAAAGTACCTGAAGTACTAAAGGCACTTCAAGATCAGTATTTTATATTCAAGTATGCAGATCAATATGTTGCTGATATAGATACGACAGGACTGAAGGTTGAAGAAATCGTATTTACAGATTATGAAGAATTTAAGGGATTCGTACAGCAAAAAGAATTCGAGTATGAGTCTAAAAATGAAAAACTTCTCAAAGAAGTCATTGATAATCTTAAAGTCGAAGATAACGCAGCTATCACAACGGATGTAAATGCCGTCTCTAAGAAAATAGAAATATCTAAAGCATCGGCACTTGATGCAAATAAGCAAGATATCGTAGACGCCATAGAATTAGAGATTGCTACTCAGCTGCACCTACAAGAAGGCAAAGTCTATCAAAAGCTTAAGGATGATAAAGAGATCGTAAAAGCTGTAGAGTTGCTTTTAGATACTGAGAGATATAGCAGTATTCTGAAGTAGTAGCTTTACATTTATAGAATTTGTTATGGTAGATTCTTACATACTCTGCTTAGAGACTTCAGGACCACAATGCTCTGTGGCATTATCATATAACGGATCTTGTATATCAGAAGAAGTAACCGAAGACGCATGGCATCATAGCCAGTACCTTACTACACACATACAGAAATGCTTAGAGCAAGTTGATAAGACACTTCAAGATATACATGCTGTAGCGGTGAGTCATGGACCAGGATCATATACTGGACTAAGAGTAGGTGCCTCTACTGCTAAGGGTATCTGCTATGCATTAGATGTACCACTTATATCTATAGGTACATTAAGAATAATTGCACAACCTTGGGTATCTGATATAGAATCCGATATCAAGGTACTATCTACAATAGATGCTCGACGAGATGAGATCTATTACAATATATATGATAGTAAACTGAAAGCATTAACCGATACCCAAGCTCATGTCCTTACAGTTACAAGCTTCGAAGAATATATAGACACAGGATTAATTGTAGCTGGAGATGGCGCTGACAAAACTAAGAAATTACATTCCTCAATATGCTTAGAGGCATTCACATATAAGCAATCCTATCCTTCGGCAAGATATATGACTCAGCTATCTCACAATAAACTAAAATCTGGTCAAGTCGAGGATATCGCTTACTACAGTCCTTTCTATATGAAACCCCCCAATATAACTACCCGTAAAAAACCACTCTTTTAGTACTATATATCTTATCTATTAATTATGGTAATCCAATTCTGAATTACGTATAGATATAAGCATTAATAAATCTATAACGCCTTGATTACAAACTTTTTATGAATCAATCGTGTTATGAAGGTGATTTATAGCTTAGTGAGCAATATTTCCATATTATAAATTTCAAATAAATACAACTTATTGACTATCAGTGTACTTATAACACATATTAGAAATCTCTTAACTTTTTGGTACAGTTTTGGTAATAATGGATACTGTAATGAATCAACTTTATTTAAAACTTACCAATGAGAAATAAAAAGAACGAGACTGTTACCCTGAAGAAAGGTAGTGGTGATATTCGGTTGGACTATGCAGACTTGCGTAAAGCAGTATTGGTCCTAAGAGCCGTAAATCACAAACTACGCCAACGGATTATAGACCTTTTGGAGGAAAGTCAGACTATGACAGTCACTGATATTTATATCAAATTAAGATTAGAACAATCAGTCGCTTCACAACATTTAGCAATACTTAGAAGAGCAGGCGTTGTACTGACTGAAAGACAGGGGAAATTTATCTATTACTCTTTAGATACTGACCGTCTTGACCAAATTTCAAAGTTAGTTGAAGACTTAGCAGGTTAATCAAGCTATCGAATAGCCGAACAGGGCAATATATAATTCGTTACTTTTTATCTGCATAGTTGATCACTCAAGTGATATTCAGCTCAAAAGATGCTAATCTTTATAGATTAGCATCTTTTTACATATATAGCCGTCACGTCTATAGGCTTTAACAAATTACATTTTTTTATAATATTACTTCTTTTCTTCAGTTTTATTCTTCATCTTTGACTCAGGGTCTTAACAGAATAAGAAAAACTACACAAACTAATGAAGAAAACTACGGTTAGATTTCAGTTTGACAAACTGCAATATTCCGCTACACTAGTGAAAGCACTAGCTCATCCGTTGCGGTTAAAAATTCTTGAATATATTGATAGTCAAGGGGTTATCAACGTTAATAAGATATACAGCAACCTAAAAATTGAACAATCTGTGACTTCTCAGCATCTAAGTTTACTTAAGATAGCAGGCGTTGTCAGTTGCACTAAGGATGGAAAATACATGCACTACAAGATCAACTATGAAATTGTAGCTAAAGCTCAAATAGCTGTGAACAACTTTCTCGGCAAATAATTTTCAAAAAATATATTACAAATCAGGAGTTTATCTTAAGCTTCTGATTTTTTTATGTCCGATAATATAGACTACTGATCATATGACATCCTAAGTTAGTGATACATTAAATTGCTAGCTTATTTTTTTTACACAATTCAATTACATATTAATGGTGTCGTATAAATTACTTCAACAGGAGTGTTATGAGCAAGGAAGTGAGCGAAATATTATGTTGCAGTGGAATAGAGTATGATATCAAAGTCCCCAGATAGAGCGTTCAACGACTAAGTGAGCTGGCCTATAGCTTTAACTTTGTTTAATATGCTTGCCGGCAGGTAGATATTTTTAGCGCTGAGATTGACTAATTCAGTAAGAATATATGCGACATACTAATATGCTGATAGTATTATTCCTTAGAAGCAATGAAGAATGACCTATAGAATAGCAATATTAGCACAACACCTATAGAAATAGAAGAATCCGCTACATTAAATACTGGTCGAAAAAAAGAAAACGCTTCTCCACCCCATATAGGAAGCCACTCTGGAAATCTGCTATTAATCATAGGAAAGTGAAACATATCTACGACCTTACCTTGTAAGAAACCTTCATATCCCCCACCCTCTGGCATAAATTCAGCAATATTGCGACTATGCGGAGAAGAATCAGAAAATACGAGTCCGTAGAATGCGCTATCTATAATGTTACCTATAGCTCCTGCTATAATCAGCGCAAAGCTTACTTGTAATCCGAAAGATTCTTTAGATTTTATAATAGACCGTAGGAAATAAACTAAAAATCCTACCATAAAAATCCTAAATATACTCAAGACATACTTTCCAAAATCACCCCCAAATTTTAACCCGAAAGCCATACCATCATTCTCGATAAAATATATCCGAGCCCAATCCTGTCCAAGTATATTAAAGCCTCCATACAACGGATAATTCAACTTAATATAAATCTTAAGTACCTGATCTATAATCAAGACAAAAGCTATCAGAAGTACGAGCAAATATGACTTTTTCAAAAAATTAAATTAGGATTATAAAAAGCCTAAAAGTAAGGTTATATGGACATAAATCTATCCTTTGTAATGACTATTAGATAAATGAGCTATGAAATACTATCAACTATAGTAGAAACTGTGAGCTTACATCACATCAGGCATCATCAGAAATAGAACAGAAGGTATCATGTTATGAAAAGCATGGAAATAGATACTCCAAAATATATTATTCCTAACTCTGACATATCCAAGAAATAATGCAACCATGGCTTGTGGCAATACTAATACTGGTGCCACATACCATCTATCAACATCTGAAAAATTACCTAAGTGTGCCAAGGCAAATACCACAACCGTAAGGTAAAAGACCAAAGGAAAAAATTTATTATAAAATCTTGTAATTGCATCCTTAAGTTCGATAGAATATAACAAGAGAATTAATAGTGATATGATAAATACTACTCCAATAACCGCAGACCAATAAGCTATTAACTGCTCCTGATATGCATAAGCCATGCCACCACATAATAAGATAGCTACCACATAAAGGATAGCTGAAGGCTGTCTCAGATGCCACCTGAATATTAGCTCTTCTGAAATAGGCGCTACGACAACGGTAAGTAATACGAAGACCCACTTAGGATAATTATCTAACAGCTCATCCACAGAATGTTGCATATTCTCAACGCCTACAAGATACATCAGCGGTGACGATATTAATAAAATCACAAAGAAGACAAGCATATACAGCATCGTCGACATCCCAAACCCTAAAGGCTCATCAGACTTATATGCGTACTGTGGATTCTTAAGAAAAAGTAGGAAGTCTTTTATGGCAGCGTCTATACCCATACTCAAAGTTGTAACTTTTAATACTATGAAGTGCAAGTATCGATTCTAATGATATAAAAAAATAAATATGCTGTGTTATATATCGTAACTGATTAATATAAAATAACGAACTTTACACGATGCAGAATACTGACTTATCCTTTAGCTATCTTGACGACCTTAATGACATACAGAGGCAAGCTGTGACGACTATAGAAGGCCCAGTAATGGTGATAGCAGGTCCTGGGTCTGGGAAGACAAGAGTATTAACATTCAGAATAGCTCACCTTATCAAGTCGGGTATAGCACCATGGCAGATCCTTGCACTGACATTTACTAATAAGGCTGCCAAAGAGATGAAAGGCCGAATAGAACAAGTCGTGGGACAATCAGCATACAAAGTATGGGCAGGAACTTTCCACTCCATATTCTCAAGAATACTAAGAGTAGAAGCACATAGAATCGGTTACCCTAATGACTTCACTATATACGATACCGATGATAGTAAAAGTGTCATCAAAGAGATATTAAAAACGCTAAGTCTTAACCCTAAGGAATATAATGTGGGTGCCGTAAGAAGTAGAATCTCAAGTGCTAAGAGTAATCTCATAACTCCTAAAGCCTATGGGACCAATGAAGAATTACTCATGGCTGACCAGATGAATAGGAGACCTATGACACACAAGATATACGAGAAGTATGTCGCTAAGTGTCTCAGAGCTGGTGCTATGGATTTTGATGATCTACTGCTACAGACATTTAAATTACTCTATACTAATCCTGATAATATCAGAGATAAATATCAGAGCCAGTTTAAATATCTCATGGTAGATGAGTTTCAAGATACCAACTTCTTACAATATGAAATCCTGAAATTATTCAGCATCTACAACGGCAGTAATCATAACATATGTATAGTCGGAGATGATGCTCAGAGTATCTATTCTTTTAGAGGAGCGACTATAGAGAACATACTACAATTTGAGCAAGATTTTCCTGATGTAAAAACATTTAAACTGGAGCAAAATTATCGCTCTACAAATTATATCGTGCAAGCTGCTAATGAAATAATAAATCAGAACTCTCGACAGATTCAGAAAAAAATATGGACAGCTAATGATGGTGGTCACAAAATAAAGCTGACCAAAGCTATGACCGAAAACGAGGAAGGAAAATTAGTCGCAGATAAAATCATAGAACAAAAAAACAGATATAGCTTAGCTAATAAAGACATCGCAATTCTCTACAGAACTAATGCACAGTCAAGAATATTCGAGGAGTATCTCAGAAGAAACAATATTGCATATAAGATATATGGCGGCATCTCATTCTACCAACGTAAAGAGATAAAAGACATTATCGCCTATATGAGACTCTCTATCAACCATAAGGACGATGAAGCTCTAAAAAGAGTCATTAACTACCCTAAGAGAGGCATAGGACAGACTTCAGTAGGTAAGATCATACAGATCGCTAACGATAACGAAGTCTCTATGTGGGAATGTCTTAACAGTATAGACTTCAACGGACGAGCTAAGAAGTCGGTAGGAGAATTTGTCAATATCGTAAGAGCAAGTCAGCAGAAAGCTAAAACTTCTGACGCCTATAAGACGGCATTATTTATTGTAAAAAAATCTGGCATCATAGACTTATTCAAAGCAGAAAATTCGATAGAAGCACAAGGGAGAATAGATAATATCAATGCACTATTAGATGGTATACAAGAATTTACAGAAGACGATATATTAGAAGAAGGTGAGAATATAGATAATCAAGAAAGAACATTATCTAATTTCTTACAGACAATATCCCTGATGACAGATCAGGATAAGAAAGAAGATAATGTAGACTCAGTAACCATGATGTCAGTCCATGCCGCCAAAGGCTTAGAATATAAATCTGTATTTGTTGTCGGAATGGAAGAAAATCTCTTTCCATCATACATGTCATTATCATCACCAGATCAACTTGAGGAAGAACGTAGACTATTCTATGTGGCTATAACAAGAGCTGAGCAGCACATCAGCTTATCGTTCGCTAATAGTAGATACCAGTATGGTAATGTCCGCTTTAATGATCCAAGTCGATTCTTAGATGAAATCTCAGACGATATCATAGAAGCTAACATCACAATGAAAGCCAAGCCAGAGTTTGGACCACCTAAAGTATTAGGTGGTAACTTTAAGAAGCTCCCGCAGAATAAACCTAAAGGTCTGGCCGTAGACGCAAGTAATTTTAAACCTAATCCAGCTTCAGAAATCAGAGTAGGACAACAGATCTTACATCTTAAGTTTGGTCAAGGAGAAGTACTATCTATAGATGAAAGGAATGTCGCAACTATAAGGTTCAGTAATGCTATAGACAGTCCAGAGAAGAGGATAATGTTACAATACGCAAGGTTGCAGATAATAGAAGAATAAGAAAACAGGCTAAGCTCAAATTGAGTGCCGATTTTCAGTAATACATATGAGCGACTGTATAGCGGTTATGCAATATCCGCAACAGATACCAGGAACAGGTAACAGGACATCATCAAAAATTTAGGTCCTTTCTGTTCTATCCCATGTCCCCTTCTTTATACCTCCTAAGTACTTAAAGAAACCAGCGAGCAACGCCAAATTCATCAAATTAAAATAGCTTATACTTCTCAGCATTTTCAGATGAATACCCACTAAAGAAAGCAGCGTATCTAACAGTGGTATCATCAAAAACCAGACAGCTAAGCAAGCAGATATAAGTTTATAGAACGGTAGCCCTATAGAAGCTAAGAATAAGCAAATTCCGATTATCAGAGCTATCAGAAATGGGCCCATCCATCTTATCAGCTTATGTGATATCAAAGACGCCCCTAATGATGTAAATGGATTGAACAAGCCTATAAAATGGAAAAAGTTTTGAAAATTTCCTGCTGCGATTCTCTTCTTTCTCTTATACTCTTGTGAGAGATGATGAGTTACAGGTTCTCTACATACAGCACTCAATTCATTGATGGCGAGCTTACCTGCTGAAAATACTTGCATCGCCAGATAGAAATCATCAACCAAGAAATGACTTGGCACCGGTCTAAAAAGATCAGAACGCAGAGCATAACATCCTCCGAATGGACCAATCATTTTCTTAGTGACCATGCTCTCATGATGCTTCAATTTTACCTCAGCATTGAGGTAGGTATTTTCAGAATTAGAGATGCCATCATCTTTCATACCTGAATACGTCATATGTGCATCCACAAGACTTATATTCTCATTCTTAAAGTGCTGAACTAAATTACTGACTACATCGGACTTTAGCATAACGTTAGCATCAGTCAATATGTATATATGATCAGAACCCTGTCCATAAAGACCACTTACGTGAGCATGTAGATCGTTAATTACAGATGGCTTACCCCTTCTTTCTTTGTATGGAAAAAAATAGAGATTATCAGACTGCTTAGACATCTCATCTACTATAGCATCAGTCTTGTCATATGAAGCATCAGAGCCTACATATATATCTATCGCTCCAGAGTAATCTTGAGCAAGCAATGTATCTATTTTCTCAGACAAGTATTTCTCCTCATTATAGACGGACATTAATACAGATACTCTAGGTAAGATATCACCTGAGCTATACACTATCTGATTCTTAGCACCACGCTTAGAAAGTACACACATCAATAATGGATAGCCGATATAGCTCCATAAAAATGAAAATATGCAAAACCAAAAAACAATATGTAGAATTAAAAAATCCGGCATCTAATATCGACCCATAAGTCACAATCTATGAAATTGTAAAAATAGGATTAAATAAAACAAGATATGTAACGATACTTAGACTCGAAACCTTTGGACCAAATAGAACAGAACTAAGATTCCTATAACAGACATCAAGATAATAGGAAGAGGTGATATAAAATTAGAATGCAGTGGATCTGGATTACCGATACACACTAATGGTGCCCAATGGTATGGGGATTTGTAGGGATTATTCTTTATATACTCAATCTTAGCCAATCGTAATGCAGCAGGCTTAGACTTCGTAGATTTTAAGTTCTTATAGAAATCTTGGAATATCGTATATCCAGATACTTCATTGAGATTCCATAAGCTACCGACTACTGCTGACGCATCAGCGAATAAGAATGCTCTTGCGAGACTATTTATACCTTCACCTGACTGATAATTACCATCTGTACTTTTGCAAGAACTTAGTGATACGAGAGATGCATTAAGATTCAACTTATATATCTCATTGAGAGATATCATAGAATCCTGAAATGCTATCCATGGTTGCTTAGTCTCCTTATCCAAGCCACTATGCGATGAGAAATGTATGACGTCATATTGCTCACTGTGTAGTAAAAAATTATCTATAGATGCATCATTATTCTCAAGCACTTTAGATTTGACAACTTGCTTAAGACCATTTATTTCGTCCTTACTTTGTGTTAATGTCGTTAAGCCCATGGCATCAAATTTTTCTGGACAGACCATGAGAAGATTATTAAATTTATTTTCCGATTTCAACATTTTATTGCGGAGTACAGAAACAGAATTGGCATAGCCTATAACATGATCTAAGATCATATAATGAGGAACACCTCCAGTCGTATCAGCAACTAATAGATCGAAGGGAATAAAGTCGATCTTCCCATCACCTATGATTATGGTATTTTTTCTTTTATGCGTTATAGGATCTATAAGCGTATTATATAGATGGTGTGAAAGTTCTATAAACTGCCTATAGCCGGCCATATATTCAAGACTATCTTTGTTATTAACTAAGCTCAACAGCGTATCCACCTGGGCATCAAAATCTTTCGGATTAGGCTGGTGTAGTAACTCAGAAGACGTCGAAGTGATATTAATTGTATAAAGGCTATCAGCAGTACGATGATACATAATAAGATTAGTAGAATCATCCAGTATAGAGTTCTGTATCTCTACAATATTAGGTGGCTCGCTATCAAATTTGTAAGCATAGTAAGCTGGATACTCGACTTTTAACGAATCTAAGAAAGCATTATACTGATTATAATAATAGGGCTTATCTTGATTATTAATAGAGATGAGTTCTCGCAATTCTTTTTCTCTTGCTGAAAGATTTTCAGGGATCAACTTAAGAGCGTCCTTATGGTTAAGTTCATCAAGAAGAAGTATTGATTTACTTTTCTCAGTGTAGTAGAGCACCTTATTAATATCCTCTAACCATTCTGACAATTCAATAGCAGTATCGTATCTGTAACGTGTCTGTTTTCTCCAGAATATTTTAGTGTCCTGATCTGACATCTCCTCCCTCATAATATCGATCAAGGCTATAGCTTTACTTTGACTCTTCTCTGCCTTAATGATATCTTGACGGTCCTTACCTAATAGAAGATACTTATACGCATACGATAGTGCAATATCACTGTAAGATTTAATGCATCTCCACTTATTATCCATACCATAAAGATCCGCTTGCCGGACATCATCTATAGGATCTATAAGATTAGAGTGATTGAGGAAACACCTCACAGCTTCTTGTTGATAATATATTCCTTTATTTAGATCATTTCTTAAAAGTTCTAATTCTTTGGGATTGTTATTAAGCTTATTTTTTTCTATTCTTCTTCGGTTAGCTGTAAATCTTCTAAAATATTTGTAAGCAAAATTTGAAAATAGCGTACCCATATCTGGGTCGTAATCTTTATTATAAAAATTACGTGTCTTACGTATCGCTATATCCGAGTATTTTAATGCCTTAGTGTAGTCTCCTGTTCTTGTATAAAGATTACTCAGCGAGCTATAATTATAGGCCAATCCTCTATCCTTAAATTCGTCATCAGATCCCTCTACTAATTTAATTCCTTTCTTATAAAGCGCAATGGCTTCATCATAAGAATAACTTTGTTTTTCTCTTCGTTTTTTATCTTCTTCTCTAAGCTTAAGCCATCCTTTGTGGATATGAGCTTTTCCTAAGTAGTACGATGACCTGCTCTCATTAGCGATTTGAAAAATCTTTTCTAACTGAGTATATGCCTCGTCAAGTTCACCCAATCTTACGTGACCAGATAGTTTGAATCCATATGCATCGCAAAGTTCAGCCGGAGTCCGTGCAACCTCTATAGCATAATCCGCATATTTTTTCTGTAGGTTATACTTACCTTGTTGATGGTAGGCATTACAAAGACCGAGGTAATTTTTAGAAAAAGAATGATCAGGAATCTGACGCTTTATCTCCAAGCTTTTGAGATGATATTCTTCTGACTTATAGAATGAAGAGAGCCACTTATATATATCACCAAGCTCTGCATAGACCTCAGCTACATAGCGTTTATCATCATGATATTCAGAGATAATAAGCTCCTGTTTCTTAAAGTCCAAAGAAGATTTAAAATCTCTTTGATCATAATACATACTACTTAACTCATTATAAATCTTAGCTGTCGTTGTATCTGTGGATGAGAAGTTAGTCTCACACAGATCGAGTAGCCTCAGTAAGTCTTCCTCTATGTTCTCATTAAGATTAAGCTTGAGCTGAGCCAGATCTTTTTCTATATAGAATCTAATACCATCATTAAGACTATAAGCTTCAGTTATAGTACCTACTAAACAAATGAAAATAAATAGCCTTATAGTTTTCACTTTAAGTAGAGATATAAATGGATGATCTAATGAAAGCGGCTACTTCAATGTCTCTAATAAGCTAGAGACATTAATGTAATTATATGATTGTTCTGATCGAATTTCGTTAAGTATAGTTTTGGCTTTTTCGTTTTGGCCTTGCTCTATATAATTGACAGCCATGTACCATTTATACTTTTTGACTCGAGGATTTAATCCTTCTATCTGTAAGTAGACATTGTGTGCATCAGAAAATTTCTGCATTTTCATAAGAGAGATTCCTTCCGCTAAGATGACATCCAAGTCACCAGGATTAGACTGAAGGTAACTTAATATATATGGATAAGCAGACTTATATTGCTCTGAATTATAGAGGTCCTGCATAACTCTGAGGTCCTTGAAGGTACTACCGTCCTTAGTGACAATCTCAAGAGGCTCTACCATTGCAATAGCATTATTAGATCTATCTGTATCTTGACTTAGAGTCTTAAGAAACATATATAGTAATCCCGCAGCAATTAAGAATAATACCAAGAACTTAAGTAAGTGGCCCTTAGGCTTATCGTTTTTTCTAATTTGGTTGAGCGTCGATTTCAGATCTGATTCTTGAGTAGAGAATTCTTGGAATTCATGTAGTTCTCTTATAAGACTCACCTCTATGGATAATTTCTCATTTGATTGGAGTATTGATTCAAACAAATCGGAAGCTTGCATATCCATCTTACCAGATATATAGTCGTCTATAAGTTCGTATTTGTTGTCTTCTGTAATTTTCATAATAAACCTTTAAACGAAGCATCTCCTTTTATCAATGCTATTAATTTCTTTTGACACTGATGTTTTTTCTGCTTTGCTGCGTTCTCGCTTGATAAATTTAACCTTTGTGCTATGTTTTTTAGTGAGTTTTGGTCAAAAAATAGTTCTAAAACCTGTCTACAACCGGGTGATAGTTTAGACATTTTAGATTTATATAGACGATATCTCTCTAATTGATGGAAATCGGCCTCAATGTCGTCTGCGCTTCTTAATGTATTATGTTCTTCAATAGTTAGTTCTTTATTATACTTTTTTTTAGAAAGATTGTAGTACTTAAACTTGCTAACACTCACTAAATACGTGTAAAAAGAGCTACTTAGTTCAAAATCAGGCTTTCTCGCCTTAGAAAGTATCACGATTAATGATTCTTGGAATACCTCCCATGCATTATCCTTGCTGCAACCAATTCCTTTCAGTATGGCTTCTACCTTGGGCAAAAACTCGTCATATATAGCTTTTATGCCTTTTTGGTCCTTATTAAGTAGATAATTCAGGTATTTATCCTCGTGAGTACTCATTCTGAAGGTCAAAATAATAAATAATTATCATTGTATGCTAAAGAATCATAGCAACGGACATACAAATTCGGTTTCATTGAGCTTTCGCATATGTTAAATCTAAGGGTTTAACATTTTAATATAGCAGATTATTATAAAATGCATATATGTCACTAATAGATATTTATACAGTCCTTACGTATATAGAACTATTACTATTTTGCTATGAGTTGTATCTCAGCCTCATTCCCTTGTAGAAGATTAAGTTGGATAGGGATGTCATTATCTTTGGACTTGATTTCAATCTGAGCAGAGTTAGGAGGATAACGTCCCTCATTATCAGCGACGATCCTAAAGTGAGTTGTGTCTTGTGTCACTACGATTGGTAATTCAAATTTTTTCCCTATGACTTTATAATTATCTAAAATACAGATTCCGTTTTGGAATATAGATATCTTATCTCCATCAAGATATTCTGTATCGAATACATTGATTATTATTCTCTCTCCTTTGGCCTCAGAAATAGTGATCTTACTTCCATCAGCAAGAACTGTATTTTCTAATGACTCTTTTGTTTTAGCGAGGTTTTCTTTTACTTGGGCTAACTCATCAGTCTTCTTAACCTTGTCGGCAATAGATATTGCTCTATTCATTTTTTTGAAGAATTGTTGTTCTCCTATAAGAAAAATATCACCTTCTATACACAATGAACCATCAGCATACCGGCTAAAAAAATGACCTTGTATATAGCTTTTTTTCTTCTTTAATTTAAGCTTAGCATTATATATATGTATATAACAGAACTCTTCTGACTCAGAGCTCGACTTGGTTAATATATTTTCAGTTTCACTAAAAGATATGAGATTCTTCTTACGATCTATCTTTCCTCTGATCTTCGTTTTAGTTTTGTGATCTCCTGAAAAATCAGTTATAGAATATCCTTCTATAGTTCCATCATTATTTTCTACGAAATTAACTTTATACGAAATTATTGACTTATCTATCAATTGTATTGTGCCTACAAATTCGTGTTCTTCAACAAAAGCCTCTGGAGAATTGAAGGTCATTAAAAAGCTTACTAAGGATAAAATAATGAAATATTGCATTCGCGTCGGAATTCTTATTTAAATGAAATAAAACACCTCTCTCAAAAGAAGTAATTTAAGAGAGGTGCTTATAATTTAGAAGTTCTTAGTAAGTATGTTGATACCATCAATTATCCACCATACACCCAGACCTCCAAGTGTAAGAATAAAAAGGATATTCCAACCCGTAGGCTTTTTCGCATACCATCTATGCCCTGCTAATCCTCCTAAGAAGAACCATAATAGAATAGTAATGATAAATGTGTCATCTTCTGAACCAGCCACAGCTGGACTTAAGGCATCTTCTAGAGCAATAGTAACATTAGCTTCAGAAACCTTAGATGCATCTTTTAAATCAATTAGGCTTTTAACTTCGGCATTTGCCTTTTCCACGTTCTTCTTATTAACTGGAAATGATGCAATTAGATTCATGCTTCCAATAGCAAAAAGAAAAAGTAATAGGGTAGTTTTTTTCATAAATAAAATTAATAGTTATAAAATAATTTAAATACTTCACTCAACTTTTAGGTGAAGATATCGTCTATCGGGTAAATGTAATATTATTTAGAAAATAATTGAGTTTGATAAAAAAAATTATAAATTTTTATAAATAACTCTTACGGATGGCATGCATACAACACCTATCCCAACTCCAGAACCATTGGAGAATGATCAGATAACTTATCCTCCCTCCACTCATGCAAATAATAGCAATCCTGTACTATCGGGATTATAGCATTATGTATGTACGTATGGTCATAGCGATAGCCATTCCCTTGATGACTGTACCATGAATATTCTTTAGCATCTCCATGACATTGTCTGTATGCATCCACGTAATTATTTTCTTCGAGTTGTAATAACTTATCAGTATACCAGAAAGAATCTCCAGCTTGATCAATATAATTCTTACCAGTATTAAAATCTCCGGCAAGAATACAACTATCGTCTTTATCAATTTCAGACAATAAGAAATCAAATAGAACATGCTTCTTCTTATGTGGTAGATACATACCATATATTGTAAAGGCCTTATACCGAGCAGCGATAACATTATGAGGATACTCGGGGTCACTACTTGGGAACAGAAGATGTTCACATTCTAACTTGGAGAATATAGCCACAGAATTAGTATTACCTGTAGAACCACTTATTGTCTGATATAAGTAACCTGCTTTAAGAAGGTACTTTCTTATCAGATCTCCTGACTTATTATTTCTAAATTCTGAAAGTACTACGATCTGAGCTCCATACTGAATTAATGCATCACATATCTTGGATACTCTACTCCCACCACCTTGTCTAATATTCCATGATAATATCTTCAACATAGCATCTAATATAATGAAGTGTTTTTTAAAATACTGATAGCATAGAAAGTATGTATGACAATATCACAAACAAATATTAATACGAATTCTGACTACGCTTGTCGGAAATAATGGATCATTCATCTGAGTGATGTAACCCTGCAGATAATAGCTCCGTTAATAGAGTAAATACATTCGAAATATTCTATTATCAAACTAAAAAAATTATAATAATGAAAATCACAAAATCTTTATTCCTAAGTGCATTTATGATAGGCTTATTCTCTTTCTCATCTTATGCAGGTGATCCTGTCTCTAAAAAGGATAACTCTAAGGTAAGTACACAGATCCAAAAGCTTCTTACAGGGTTAGACATTACTTCAATGGCTAACGAAGAGACACTTAAAATAGACTTTATGGTTAATCCAAAAGGAGAAATTATTGTCATCTCGACTAATAACGAGTCGATGGATGCAAGCCTTAAGCATAAACTGAACTACAAAAAACTGAATTCTAAGAATCTTGAAACATTCAAGACATATACTGTACCAGTAAAGATCAAAAAGTAATTACAAGAGTAATTTGTATTTAGTTGGTATACCAGTCCGTGACCAGCATGTGCATGGGCTGGTACTTTTATTGAAAGCATTGTTGATCGGTTACTATCTTCTGAGTACTGCAAAGTGCTCAGAGGATTTTTTCTATATAATCAATAGTTCTTACTAAGCTCCCTTTTTCTTAGCTTCATCAATACTTTGTTTTAGAGCAGCCATGATATCTACAACTGGAGTTTCTACTTCTGCATCAGAGATATTAATAATCTCTTTTCCTGCAACTTTCTGTTCTACTAATTCCAGAAGTGCATCTCGATATCTATCTTCAAAATTAACATCTTCGAATTTTTTGGTTAATGACTCTACTAATTGCTCTGCTAACTTTAGTTGAGCATCATCGACATCGATGTCTTTAAGATCAGGAACATCTTTTATACTTCTCACTTCATAAGGGTATCTCAACTTGTACATAATCAGGCCGCCTTCATGCTCTGTTAGTAGGACCACATCTTCTCTATCTCTCAAGATCAACCGTCCTACGCCAGCTTTTTTAGATCCCTTGAGTGTCTTAGAAAATAAGTTGAATGTCTTAGTCGCAACATCCCCATTAGGGCCTACAAAATAAACATTCTCATAACGTGATGGATGTACCTCATCTATGTTAACGAAAGCTTCAATATCGATAACTCGATTACTCTTTAACTTTATATTTTCAAGATCAGATTTTTCTATGATGACATAATTATCTGGCTCATATTCATAACCCTTAACTATATCAGCATAGGGGACTTTTTTATCACACACCTTACATACTTTAGAGTAACCAATACGGCCATTGTCTTCTTTATGCAATTGCTTAAAGCTTATATTATTCTTAGTCTCTACAGCACCGAATACCTGAATAGGAATTGTGACAAGAGAAAATCTAATGTGTCCTTTCCATATTGATCTCATAATTTATAGCTTTTTATTCCTTCTTAATCTAATAACTTTATAAAAACGGGCTCTCTATATACACCTGTGTTAGCTAATGACGCATACTGTATCTCACATCGTAATACTGGCTCAAGCCAAGTAGAATTTCTATCATCATCTGTTACTGCGTCAAATGCTTTTTTCTCAATGATATACTTTTCAAATAACTGTAATAAAGCCTTCATCTTATCAGCATCAAATCCTGTTCCTACTTTTCCCATGTAAGTCCAATCTCCATTATCCTCAGCCTTTAAGAGATGCATTGCCCCAAACAATTTCGATCTATCACCTTTGCCAGCAGTATATCCTGCAATATAACATTCTTCTATAGTACGATGCTTTATCTTAACCCAAGCATCTGATCTCTCACCTATATAATATTGAGCAGTTTTATCTTTCGCCAAAATACCTTCGAGATTCATTCCTTTGGTCGCAGCAAACAATGCTTTGCCATCAGTTATAGCTTCACTCATACGATAAGCTTTACCTTTCTTTAGTGCTATATTCAACCAAGCTTGTCTTCTATCTAATGGCTCTTTGTTAATATATTTTCCATCTAACATAATACAATCAAATAAGTATCCTACCACAGGAGTCTTATTCATCAATCGCTCGATACTCTTTTTTCCTACCGTATGCATCCTTGAGATAACTTGACTAAATATAGGTCGACCTTGCTCGTCCAAGCTGACAATCTCACCATCAAATATTCCAGATTCCACATCAAACATTTCTGGATCTAATAACTCAGGAAACTTCTCTGAAATATCTCTTCCACTGCGAGAGAATATTTGGATTTTTTCATTAGCAAGATATATTATGCATCTGATACCATCCCATTTTATCTCATAGATGTATTTCTTATCTATTGGTACCTCTTTGCGTACACCCGCAAGCATAGGCTTTATAGGAAGCTCTATAGAATCGAAGTCAGCATTAGCAGTTAACTCAACCAGCCATTGTTTATTCCTTGTTCTATATAATTGGAATGATCTATTGTAATCTTTTGATACTAATCTAAATTTATACTTCTTTTCAGACTTCTCTATCCACTCTATCTCTCCAGCGGTGTATACCCACATCTCCCCTGCCCCATATGCTCCTTTAGGTATGACTCCTTCAAATGTCAAATACTTCATAGGGTGGTCTTCAGTTCTTATCGCTAATCTTTTGACACCCTTATCATGTGGAAGCCCTTTAGGAATTGCCCAGCTCATAAGAACACCCTCATGCTCTAATCTAAGATCGTAATGCAAATTCTGTGCATCATGCAACTGAATACAAAACTGATTACCAGAACTACCGATAGGCTCAAGGCCTGGTTCGGGTGTGGTCTCCAAATCTCTTTTTGAAACATATGATTCTAACTTCTTTAATACTTTCTCATCGACAACATCCGGAGTCAATTCCGAAGAGACCATATTAGCTGCAGAATCATAAAATGAAGACCAAGCATCACCATATTTTTCCAAGTAAGATTTGTAATTTTTAATATGAATTTCTTTTGAGCTATTCAGGTCATGTACTATTTCCCATGGAATAGGAAATGATATCGGTGCTCCACTGTTCCCTCGTAAGCTGTACGGCGCTACTGTTGTGTGTGCTTTATGGTTTCTAAATATATCAATCAATATCTTACCTTCTCGTCGCTCCTTAGACATTGCGAGGGTGCTAATTTTTGGATTTTGCGAGACAAATATTCTGGCAATTTTCTTAACCCATGTTGTCATCTCTTCATGAGATGATTGCTTTATAATAGGAACATATATATGCAAGCCTTTACTACCAGAGGTTTTTATATAAGGCGTATGATCATAAGATTCTAAAAATGATTTAAGCTTGAGAGCTATCATTTTGACAACTTCAAAATCTCCGTTCTCAGGAGGATCTAAGTCAAATATATAATGATCAGGCAGCTCAATTGTATCCTTAGTCATCTGCATAGGATGTATCTCCAATGCTGCAAGGTTAGCTAGCCATACAAGTGTAGGCGTACTCTGAGCAACCACATAAGTCACCGTCTCATCACTGTGTCCTATATCGACACTATCGATCCACTCGGGAGCCCATTCAGGTTTCGACTTAGAATAGAATGTTGTCTTCTCTATCCCGTCAGGATATCTTATTAATGTTAATGGCCTATTAGAAATATACTTAAGGATATAGGGTGCTATATCAATGTGGTATTGGATTATCTCCGCTTTAGTTACATTAACAGATGGGTATAATACCTTATCAAGATTACTAATCTTGAGCTTACGACCTTCTATTTCTGTATGGATATATTTAGGAGCCACAATTGCAAAGTAGTAACTCTATATGACTTATTATAGGCTACACTGTGGGAATCACAGATTATAGAAGGATGACTTGGATGGCACGGATTTTTTCAGTATCGAGGGACCTGCAGTGAGTCTGTCAAAATGAAGGAGAGAAGATGGGTCAGTATTAAAGCTAACTAACGAACCCCATCCTGTCCTTCCCCTCAAGATGGGAAGGCAAATTGTTTGTGTTCTTACGAACACCAGAATAGATTCCTCTGCCACGAAAATGGCATAATAATTCATCCTTCCATCCTGAGGGAAGGAATGAGGATGGGTTATTCCATTCCTGACATACACGAACCCCATCCTGACCTTCCCCTCAAGATGGGAAGGCAAATTGCTTGTGTTCTTACGAACACTAGAATAGATTCCTTTGCCACGAAAGTGGCATAATAATTCATCCTTCCATCCTGAGGGAAGGAATGAGGATGGGTTATTCCATTCCTGACATACACGAACCCCATCCTGTCCTTCCCCTTAAAATAGGAAGGCAAATCTCTTGTGTTCTTACGAACACCAGAATAGATTCCTCTGCCACGAAAGTGGCATAACTATTCATCCTTCCATCCTGAGGGAAGGAATGAGGATGGGTTATTCCATTCCTGACATACACGAACCCCATCCTAACCTTCCCCTTAAAATGGGAAGGAAAATTGTTTGTGTTCTTACGAACACTTAAATTAAAGATTCCTTCGCCACGAAAGTGGCATAATAATTCATCCTTCCATCCTGAGGGAAGGAATGAGGATGGGTTATTCTATTCCTGACATACACGAACCCCATCCTGACCTTCCCCTCAAGATTGGAAGGCAAATTTCTTGTGTTCTTACGAACATCAGAATAGATTCCTTTGCCACGAAAGTGGCATAATTATTCGTCCTTCCATCCTGAGGGAAGGAATGAGGATGGGTTATTATATTCCTGGCATACACGAACCCCATCCTGACCTTCCCCTCAAGATGGAAAGGCAAATTGTTTGTGTTCTTACGAACACTTTGTTTTCCTTTCGCCATAAAGTGGTATATCTATTCTTTTTTCTTGAGTAGCCTGTCCTGCAGTTTTTGCAATGATGAAAAGAGGATGAGTCGGTATTCATGCCACAACGGACTCCACCTCATGACTTATATATCTATGTCATAGACGTAAAAAATGGGTTCCACTAACTTCTTAGCCGAACCCATCCCGATTATATTTATGTAAATAAATTCCTTAATTAATTATAGTCACATCACCGACTTGTTTGATCGTTCTTATCTCCCCGCATTCTTCTACGTTCATCTCATAAGACCATAAATACACGCCAGTGTCTGCCTTCTTACCATTAATGTATCCGTCCCATCCTTCGCTTGCATTTTTGCTATCAGATATGAGATTGCCCCATCTATCATAGACTTTCATATTAAAATCTTCGACGATTACATCACTATTATATTGTGGCTTAAAGCTTTGATTAATGACATCGACAGCTCTTGAGCTAATGATATTAGGCATGTAGATTTCTGCAAGTTCAGTTTCTACAAATTCAAGATCCCACTCATAAGTTTCTGTGCTACACTTATCAGAAATTTCTACGGTATAGGCGCTGGATTGGTCGACAACAATTGTAGGCGTACTCTCGCCTGTATTCCAATTATATTCTATATCACCAGCTGATGATATCACTGTCGGTTCTATAAGTATAGACTCTACAGAACAATCCGTAGAATACTCATCAAAATTTAATTCTAACTGAGTAGCCTCTTCTACTTGTATAGAAATTTCCTTAACACAATCATTCTCATCTTTGACATATACCTGATAAGTGCCTTGAGTTAGATTCTCTATAACATCATCTGTTATATAAGTGACATCATCTAAAGACAATGAAAGATCACTATTAGCATCTTCTAACACCACCATACCGTTACCTTGCCCTGGGCAAGATACTTCCGCCGATAATTGGACCGTAACATCGGGGTGGGATTCTATGGCAACATTATAATCATATATACATCCTATGTTTGATTCTACTTGCAACATATAGTCTCCCTCAGAAAGATCATCATATTCAAGGTCAGGACCAAAAGAGCCACTGTCAATCGTATAAGCAAAACCTGGACCTAAATCATCGACTACAATCTGACCAGTTGCTACACCGAAGCATGTCTTGAATGAACTAAAAGACAATAATGGTGTCGCTTCATTTTCTATTGTAAAGCTTATCTCTTGAGCACAACCGCTTCCACTTTCGACAAGTAAGGTATGTGCTCCAGCAGAAAGATTATCAAAATTAAATTGATCACTTACTGTAGTCCCATTATCTAAAGTCATCGTTAAGCCCGTCGCTATATTTGACACTAATTCAACTTTACCATTATTGGCACCAGAACAAGTTTCTGTAACCATGACGGATAATTGAGCTCCTTGTTTTTCGATAATGTCAAATGCGTATATATACTCACAATCATTATCTATAACTAACAATTCATGATTACCTGTTGCCAAATTAGAATATACTAAATCCGAAGTAATAGCTCCCCCATCTAAAGAATATAGATAGCTTAATGATGGATCTACTATAAGTTCTAACACTCCATTATCTAAACCCTCACATGCTGGAGAAATATCTAAGCCTACTACAACTTCTGGTGACTCTGTTATCACTTGTGGAAATTCGAATTCGCAACCTACTTCATTTATTACATAGAGTGAGAAAGTACCAGGACTGAGATTATCATATAATAAGTCAGATGTAAAAGGCAAAGTATTATCTAATGAGAATAATAAACCAGTCGCTGTAGCGAGATCGATTTCTAATGATCCATTATCCTGACCAAAACAACTTGGAGTAGGCAATACAGATACATTAGGCAGTATGTCTCCTACTACACTTAATACTACCACAGAGTCACATCCTCCGATAGATTGATATGTGAAGGTCTCCATATGACCTGGCGGATATAATATCCCTTCATATTCTCCATCTTGACCTGCACAAACTTGCAACTCTAACAATTCATTGCTTGGCGTGCAATCTGTATTTAATGGAAAATTACATAGGTCGTTATCTTCACAAGTTTCAAATTCTATGAAGATGATTAATTGATCCGCTGGTACGGTAAAGTCTAAAGATGAGGCTTCGATTTCTAAGATTACATTTCTATGATTAATACCTGTAAATGAAAACTCGCCTTGAGCATTAGTTAGTGTAGAAGCAATCTCGACATTACCTATTCTTAGAATTACATTAGCATTCTCTACGAGCATATCCGTACCATCAAAGATTTCATTTTTATTCTCATCAATAAATACAGTCCCTATGGCACTATGATTAAGTTGTTCTGGAAATAAAGTCAATACATCTGACGTATTCTTACATCCTTGCCCACTCGTAACAAGAATCTGATAATCGCCAGACTCTGTGATAGTCATTGTAGTATTAGCCGATGGACTACCTAATGAGGTCCCATTTAAAAACAACTCATAAGTACTGCCAAAATTTAAAGCAGGCAAACACAAATCAAAAGGAAAACAAACTTCTTGGCACCCTTGAGGCAATAGATCTACATTAGGAAGTGGATTTATAAATATCCAATTAGAGCCTCTCTCACAACCAAATTCATTGACTGCAGTCACATAATAATTACCTGCATTAGATAGAGTTATCTGCTCTCCTACTTGACCGTTATTCCAATAATATCTTATACCCGGAAGTGGATTAGAAACGGATAGTACGAATGGCTTGCCCTCACACATATCCGGTTGATCAGAAACGATAGTTACAGGATCTGGGACATCATGAATTGTCAGTGAAAACGGATCCGAATCAAAACTACATCCAGAAGATGGATCACTAATAGTCACAATAACATCATAAGTTCCTCCCACCAAGCTGGATAAATTACTATAAGAGACAAATCTTCCAGTAGCGCTTAATATATTCCAGGAGTATGTCCAGCCACTACTCCATCGAGTACTTAATTCAAATTGCTCTCCCTTACATAATTCAATTGCTTCATAATGTGGCAACCCTTCGTATATATAACCTTCAGGATATGTATAGGCAATGACAGCAAAATGAGGTCGGGGTATTACTTCTACGACAACTTCTTCTGGCACATAATTACAAGCATCTGATCCAGTTACGGTAACACGATATACGCCCTGCTCAAGTGCTTCTATACTTGCAGTGGTCTCACCTGATGACCATATATAAGCGATACCTGTGGGAGCAGTAAGCGTGACTGATTCTCCTTCGCAAATAGGACTGGTATTACTGACGACAATCTCACCTGTCTGCGTATTATTATCAACTGTCACAGACTTAGTAATTATGGAACTACAACCGTATATATTATTAGCTTCGAGCGTAACATCATATGTACCTGGGTCACTAAAGAAATGTATGGCTATGTCTGACTCTACATTATTCTGAGCTGCAGTCGCATTAGGATCATCAAATGTCCATACTACTTCTGAAAGATTAGATCCTGCTGGCGTCACAAATTTTAATGCTTCACCTGCACATAAGTTTCTTGGTAATACGAAGTCCACGTTGGCATTAGGATTAACAGTAATTTCTTCTATTACTCTTGACCTACAACCATCATCAGATACTATTGTGAGCTTTACCAGATATGTGCCAGTCGTTGTAAAAGTATGATTAGGGTCTTCGATATTAGATATATTATCTATACCACTTGCAGGATCTCCAAAATCCCATTCGTAAGCAATGATGTTTTTTCCTGGTAGAAACGTTGAAGTACTTTTAAATGCCATCGGTTCATTGACACAATTCTTAACTACATGGAACGATGCTGCGATAGGTACTTCAACAACATCTATGAAATAATCGGAACAAAAACTTCCAGGGTTATCGATATCAGGCACATTGGCTCTCATTACTATTTTATAATATCCCGGTGCAGAAAAAATATGTAATGGATTCTCATCTCTACTAAATGTTGTAAAACCTATAACGGGATCATAAAACTGATATTGTATAGTCGATGGATCATGACCAGGAGAAGATACATTAGTAAATTGGAACTCATTACAGAATGGTAGATTATCAGCTTCAAATCCTACAGTATCTAAAGAATTACAGAAAGTAGAATTAAACAATGTATCGACAGCACAACTTTCTACTAAGTAGAGATTATTAGACAAAGTTTTACATCCTCTGATATCTGTTACTTCTACTTGGTAAGTTCCATAATCTGATGTACTTAATGTAGATGCCGTATTAGCAATTAATGTGTTATCACGATACCACTCATATGAATATCCTTCTTCACTATCAGGGGCATGTAAGACTCGATCAGCTGCAGGCTGACAAAAATATTCGAAATCTGGTGTCGTTAAGCTCACAACTGGTGGTGCAAGACTGTCTATTCCAATCTGCTCTTTGGCAGTGCAACCTGATGCATCTGTTAATTCTACATAGAAGTAACCAGGACCAATATCTGTACCACTGCCTACAACATTATCGTCGACATCCAAAATCTCAATTGTAGATACACTCGCTGTTGTCGATACATTAACTGTAGTTAGATCTCCTACACATAACTCATTATCATACGTAACAGTAAACTCTGGTCCAGCTATAACATCTACATTATAGCTTAGACCAACAGAACAAAAATCTACTGACACAGTATGGCTGCCACTAAGATGCCAAGTAATCTCTGCTATACCTTCCTCAGTTGTGTACACTGTACCAGCATCAGCAGGGCTAACTGTCCACGTGACATCAGTTGTATTATTATCTACCTCATAAGATCCCGTATCATGCAAGCATAGATCAGAATCACCTATAATACTCGCTGTCTGTGCCGTCTGCAAATTAAGTGTAAAAGCATCTGACTCACATCTTCTATCATCCTCTACAATTGCAGTAATAGAATATGGACCATCTGATAACCATGTAAAAACTACTGTATTACTTTCAAATTGTGAAACTGCTCCACCATCATCAAATGACCACTTGATTATCGCATTGGAAGTCAATGATGCATCAGAACTATATACATATCTCTCATTTTTACATACTGTAAGTGGACCTGCGATTTCTGTAACTGGATCAGGTCTTTTTAAAATTTCAAAATAAACAACCGCTAACTCATTACAGTAATCGCCTGAAAGATCTATTAATCTCACTTCATAGAATCCTGGAACATAGATAGCATCTATTCTCCATGAAGAAGCTCCATTATTACTCTCTAATAATACACCTTCACTATCATATAATTCCCAATCTCCATTTACACTACTATAACCAGCTAATGAATAAAATTCTACGGAATTATTTTGACACACAATCTTCTCATAACCTGAAAGTTCATACTTTGACTTGAGTGTTATATTCTTAGTTACTGTTCCGTCACATTGTAGCAGGCAATTCTCGTAAGTAACTGTAAGTACCGCATCTTGATCTATGTAAGGAACAGAATTCCATTGGACTGCTATCTCATTAGTACCTTGACCATCAACGATCTGACCATTACCTGAGATAGACCAATTATATGTGGTGCCGGGATAAAGCGGTAAGCTATAAGTTGATTGCCCGTCATTGCAAGCTTCTTCTTCTCCATTAATTTCTAAATTAGGAATTATTATAGGAACGTACTCTGTCGTTGTCTGAGGACAGATCGGATTATCACATCCAGTATTTGATAGTGAGATTTCTCCATATGGACCATCTGTCCATGTAACGACAATAAAGTTATCGTCTACTCCTCCACCCTCTACTATTATACCTTGTGGACCAATAGCCCACTGATAACTATCACACTCTTCTGTAGCGAAGTAAGTCTGTGGTACATTAATATGAGAGGTAGATATACAATCTATCTCTGGACCTGGCACACTAATTACTTCTATAACATAACTTAGCGTATCAGCACACAGGCATTCCGTGTTACTTAACAATTGTACATTATAAGTACCAGCATTATCAAATGAAAACTGAGCAGAAGACTGATCCCCATAGCTGACATCATCTATACTCCATTTGTAACTTACAGCATTATCAGAAGTCGCTTGCAGTGTTACATTTTGACCTGCACAAAGTGGTCCTATAGCAGAACTACTAATCGTAACATCGGGGTTATCAAGAATCTCTATACAGTATGTCTCTACATCTGTACATCCTGCTATGTTAGTGACTTCAACATTTATAGACCCAAAATCTCCATCGCCCCATGTTACGGTTATTTCATTCCCATCATTGCCATTACCGCTTTCATAATAAGCTGTAGTGCCTCCTTCTACAGTCCATCTCACATATGTGCTATCATTCTGCACACCTTCTACAAAATAGCTTACCGTGCTACCTGCGCATACTTTTTGACATTTAAAAATTGTAAAATCTGAATTCGGTTGCTCTTGCAATGTATCTAACTGAGTACAAATAGGAAATTCTGGAAAGTAGACTTTAGCGATAGGAGGATTAATAACTTCTACTTGTATAGTTGTCTTCTGAGCACCAGAGGCTCCTGATAAGTCTAATACTGAAAGTTCTCCAGTCCCTCTGCTATCCCAACACACATTTACTTCTGCACCCTTATTGGAATCCATCTTACCGATATCTGAAGACCATAGATATGGTCCTCCCAGTCCGTCACTTATAACATAGTCAATACAATTTTCTGTGCAGACAAGGACTCTTCCTTCGATAGATTGTGATTGGCCAGTGATTATACAAAAGAATATAAGTAGAATTGTCAGATAATTTTTCATACTAAATGGATTAATACTTTGTGAATGTTCTACTTGCTATATACCATGACTTACAAGAACGTTGCTTTTGTATCATTTATATAAAAAATGAGCTTACCCCTTTCGAGATAAGCTCATTGTATATTCTTAGAATAATTAGATAATTACTCAGGTGCCATATCGGGGTTCAGTAGATCATAGAACTGATCTAACTTTGGCAATATTATTATTCTCGTTCTTCTATTCTTAGATCTACCCTCTATTGTCTCATTACTTGCAAGCGCATTATACTCTCCCCTTCCTGCAGCTATTAATCTATTAGGGTCGATGTTATAATCTTGTTGTAATATTCTCACAACTGATGTTGCTCTTTTGACACTGAGGTCCCAGTTATCTTTCATACAAGAACTCGAAATCGGCATATTGTCTGTATAACCTTCTACCATAACTTCGAGATTAGGTCGTGACTCTATGATCTTAGCAATTTTACCCAGTACCTCAGAAGCTCTCGGTGTGATATCTGATCGACCACTATAGAATAACATCTTGTCTGAAATATTGACGAATACAACTGTCTTGTCTACACTTATTTCTACATCTTGATCACTGATACCTTGCGATAATACACCCTTAAGATTAACAGCTAAAGCGAGATTAATAGAATCTACTTTTGTTTTTGCTGCTTGTAGTAAGTTGATATATTTATCCTTGGACTCTAATTGATTGAGTGTTTCTTTGATATTTTCATTAGCGCCTTTTGACAAGACCGTTAGATCACCTATCTGCTCTACTTGCTGACTTCTCTGTGATTTGAGATCATCTATCTGTTCTTCTCTTAATGTTAGTTTCTCATTAGTAGATTTTATCGAAGACTGTAATCTATCTCTTTGTTTTTCACATTCTGCAAGACGATTAAGCGCTTTATTAAGCTCTTCTCCGCATTCTCCTAATTGCTTATTAGCTACCGCCATCTCTGAATCAAACTGCGCTTTAGCTTCTGCGATCTTTTTGTTAGAACCACAAGAACTGGTTAATAAACCAGCCAGTACGATAATTCCAATAATTTTAATTCTCATTGTTTGATAAATTGTTTTTCAATTAATTATTATAATAAGTATCCAAGGTCTAAAAAATTCTGTGCTATAAATATAACAAGGATATATCTTGTATAAAATATAATAACGTTTGCTTAATAGATAATTGCGTCTATTTCTTAGTTATTTTTAAAATTAGTGCAAAACTACCTTTTGGCTACTTAATATACTACGGGTAATTATGGAGTTTTGATATTAGGGTATAAAATTATGATACCTTTAATTATACCAATCAACATAGAACCAATCTTTTGATTATTTACAAATTAAAATTATAAAAACTAACATTGCTCGGAAAATTACTTTTATTAAGTCCTTTCATCTTCCTGATATCTATCAATATCATAAAGGCCAGCGACACTATATATATAAAAAATACTCCTGAGCCTTACCGCATCACCCATGAGCTACTCATCCCAGAGCACCAAACCCTAATTATCGAAGCTGGCGCAACAATAGAAATAGCTGATAGCATAAACATGGTAGGCATGGGGTCAATCATAGCTCGTGGCCACAAAGATAAACCAATCACAATACGCCCATTATATAAAAACTGGAACCACATAAGGATGCTTAGAGAAGCGGATTCTCTTGTATTAGAACATGTAATTATTATAGATGGAAGTATCTATACCCATGACTGTCACGCAGTGTATAAAAATTGTGAATTTAAAAATTCCAGATCTCTTGAGTGGAATCAATCTATCTCGTCTAATCACGGCGGTAGTCTTCTCATAGATGGCTGTAAGCTAAAAGGTAATAACACAGGAGAAGGATTCCTATGTCATAATCTAAAAGCTCCACTAATAAAAAATTGTAAGATTGAAAAAACTCCAGACGCAATAGAATTCATACAATGTAGAAATGGAATTATAAAAGATAATATAATTTCTAATGCTCATGATGATGGTATAGATCTAAATGCGTGTATTAATACTCAAATCTTACAGAACAACATATCCAATATAAGTGATAAGGGTATCGAGATAGGTCAAAATTCTCAAGTTTCTTCTACATCAATTCTTATAGATAACAACAACATATCCAATACCTATGCGGGCATTCATCTCATGCAAAAGAGTGATGCCACAATTACGAGAAATACATTACACAGAAACAAACAGAACATTCTTCTTACAGAATTAGAGAACGAAGACAATCCGAACTCGATCAATATCAACAATAATAACCTTGATGATAATGACAAGCAGGTGGTTACTGATTCAACATCATTTTATAATTTAGAAAATAATTATACTCTACAAGGAAAAGACAATAATGAAAGCCCATTAAAAATTAAATTTCTTATCACAACATTTCTTATAGCTTTCCTGATCATTTATTCTTTAAAATACTTATTGGGTAAAATATATAATCGTACATAGAGAATCAGTTATTCTTCATACCCAAAATAGCTTTCTACATAATTTATTTTATTCCTCGATGACTACAATAAAGGATTATAAAATCAGTTGAATTAACAACAGGATCACTATACCTTGGCCGGTATAACATTTCAAGCAATATTTAAATACTAATGAGTTATGCAGTTAATTACTCTACCAGCATCTCTATGCAGTGACTTAACTTTCTTACATGAGCAACTCTGCTCATCGACTACCCTCATTATATCCAAGATACTTTTTCTTAATACCATAAAGAGCTATGCCTACTGAGCGTCAGCATGCAAAAAGCCGAATCACTTCAGATGATCCGGCCATAGTGCTGATAATCAGCTTTACTATCGGAGGTTACCTAAAATGTTAGGTAACCTTCTTTTAATTAAACTTATAAGTTTCTTTATTATTATTCAAGTGATCATAAAAATAATGAAGTCTACTCCTTACGACGTGCTGAAATTATCTTGTTATACTAAGCAAGAATTGCTGATAGGTCTATCCTCGCTTGCTCTGAATCCTTAAAGTGCACCGTCTTAATCCCTAAATTCTGAGCTGCTACTATATTATCAGCATTATCATCTATAAAAACACTTTCACTAGGATTAAGGTCGTATCGATCCAAAATGATATCATATATTTTACGATCAGGTTTCTTACATTTTTCAACACCAGATACTACGATCCCATCGAACCATCTTAGGAAATCATACCGCTCTAATGCAATAGGAAATGTCTCAGCACTCCAGTTAGTCAGAGCCACAATTTTATACTTATTTGATTCTTTAAGTTCTTTCAGTAGTGCTACCGTCTCATCTATAGGACCACCCAACATCTCTTCCCATCTATCAAAGTAGAGCTTAATATTATCTGCGTACTCTGGATATTGGGCTATTAGAATCTCATTAGCTTCAGCAAAAGTCCTGCCGCCGTCCTGCTGCACATTCCACTCCATTGACGTAATATTATTAAGAAACCAATCAACCTGTTCTTCTGTCTCAAAAACTGTTCTATAGACATACTTAGGATTCCAGTCGATAAGCACACCTCCGAGATCAAATATTATATTTCTAATCATTGCACAATTTATATAAAATGGAGAATATGTAGACCTCAATCTGTCATGTTCGCATCCGTTAGGTAGCAATAAAAATCGATCTTCAATCATTCATTATAGAATCCTAATACATCGCTCGTATTTAACTTTCAATAGATATGTATATCAGTACTTTTCATATCTTAAATTGCTAACTTGCGTCACTTAATAATTAAGTCAATTAATGTCAGTAGCAACACGTAAGGAAAGTAACATTACTTACAATAAAAAAGGACTTAGCGATAAGAAGCTCAAAGAACTCTACACAGCTATGCTCCGACCACGACTTATAGAAGAGAAAATGTTATCTCTTCTGCGCCAAGGCAAAATCTCCAAGTGGTTCTCAGGCATAGGCCAAGAGGCCATATCTGTAGGATGTACTTCTATCATGAAGGACGAAGAATGGATATTTCCTATGCACAGAAACTTAGGTGTGTTCACAACGAGACAAGTACCACTTTCGAGATTATTTGCACAGTGGCAAGGCAAGCCAGCAGGATTCACTAATGGTAGAGATAGATCATTTCACTTCGGTACTAAAGAGTATAATATATGGGGTATGATATCTCATCTCGGACCACAATTATCTTTAGCTGGAGGTATAGGATTAGCGCATAAGCTTAATGGAGAATCAAATTTATCTCTTGCCTTTACAGGAGAAGGTGGTACATCAGAAGGTGATTTTCACGAAGCACTCAATGTAGCATCAGTTTGGAATCTTCCAGTCATCTTTGCTGTAGAGAACAATGGATATGGATTATCTACGCCTACCTCAGAGCAGTATGCATGTAAGAATATTGCAGATAGAGGCATAGGATATGGAATAGAAAGTCATATCATAGACGGCAATAATATTCTCGAAGTCTACACAATGCTATCTAAGATTTCTAAAAAAATAAGAAAAAATCCTGCTCCTGTTCTTATAGAATTTAAAACATTCAGAAGACGTGGGCATGAGGAAGCATCGGGTGTAAAATATGTACCTAAGGATCTCATGGATAATTGGGAGAAACTGGACCCCATAGAAAATTACGAATCCTACTTAATAGAAGAGCAAGTTATTTCTGATAAAGAAATAAAAACTATAAAAAAAGAAATAAAAGAAGAGATCGTAGATGAGCTCGCCGTCGCATATGCACATCCAGAATTAGATCCTTCTCAAGAGATTGAAATAAGAGATATATATGCACCGGCTACAAAGAGCAATAATTCTGCAGCCTCTAATAACGTCAATAATATAAGGTTTATAGATGCAATATCTGAGGGGCTTCATGTCGCTATGAAGACTTGGGACAAGACGGTCCTGATGGGTCAAGACATCGCTGACTATGGTGGTGTATTCAAGATCACAGATGGCTTTGTAGAAGCATACGGTAAAGAACGTGTCCGTAATACACCCCTATGCGAAAGTGCTATCTTAGGTATAAGCTTAGGGCTGAGTATGAAAGGAATGAAATCAATGGTAGAGATGCAATTTGCAGATTTCGTTACCTGTGGCTTTAATCAGATAGTTAATAATCTCGCCAAGATATATTACCGATGGGGACATCCTGCAGACGTTGTTATTAGAATGCCATGTGGAGGTGGTATGGGTGCTGGACCGTTTCATTCTCAGACTAACGAAGCGTGGTTTACACATACACCAGGACTTAAAGTCGTATACCCATCTACAGCCGAAGATGCCAAAGGTTTACTCATATCTGCTTTTGCGGATCCTAACCCAGTCATGTTCTTTGAGCATAAAGGCATGTATCGATCTCAGACAGGTGATGTGCCAGAAGGTTACTACGAGATAGAGATAGGCAAAGCCAAAAGAGTCCGTAGTGGGTATGAGTTAAGTATCATCACCTACGGAATGGGCGTACATTGGGCAACGGAATATTGTAATGAAGAAGGTATAGACGCTGATATTATAGACCTGAGAAGCCTACAACCATTAGATTATGGAATGATAGTTGATTCAGTTAAGAAGACTAACAAGGTCATCATCCTTCATGAAGACAGTCTTTTTGGGGGTATCGGTGGAGAGATATCTGCATATATATCAGAGAATCTCTTTGAAGATCTTGATGGACCTGTAATGCGTGTAGCCAGCCTTGATACTCCTGTACCATTTTCACCCGCATTAGAAAAGATTTATCAAGCTAAGAACAGATTAGCTGAAGCTATAGAAAAATTAAAAAAATACTAAACAACTATAATGGATTTAAGTAATATCACAGCGAAGGTAGATAAGTACAATTCAATACTTGATACAACTAAAAAATACAGATCACAGTGGCCCAATGATATCAAAAAAACACTAACCACTACATTAGATAAAATAATTAAGGAAACCAATCTTAATGCTTTTATAGAATATAAAGATGATATTGAAAATTTAGAGGTAATTAATTTCTCATTAGGTACAGAGATTAGTGGCATCGCTGAGAGATTTAAAGGAAATAAAACAAAGAGACCATTTATAAAAAATATGGGTTCTCTCATATTCCAACAATTATTCAACGGTAAACTGATGATTATGATTATGTATCCTTATATAGAAGGATATGGACAACCTAAGCCTCCTAAGAATGTCGAAATTATCAGACCTGAAGAATTAAATGAGGGTTTCATCATTAGATATGTAGAAGAGTTCTTACAAGAAGTTATCGAGTGGGAAGATTTTGATGATGATATGCCAGAGAAGATGGGCATGAATCCAATAGGTTTCGGAAGTGGACATATCATCACTGATGAATCAGAAATGTAAGATCACTTTAAATAGATAAATAACAAAAAAGCATCGGTTTTTGCCGATGCTTTTTTATTTATAAATAATAATTAATTCCTTCTACTGCTTTATAACTTTACTCAATCCTATCAATTCGTCTGATGCATTATAGAGACTTATAAAGTAAAGTCCATTAGGATAGTCACTTAAGTCTATACCATCATTATTATTCACTGACAATATTGCTCTTCCTAACTTATCCTTCACATCTAATCTTGAGTAATTGATTCCTGTAACGTAGAAGATATCAGAAGTGGGATTAGGGAATACGTTATACGATTCTCCAGGCAGTTCATTAACAGCAGTTGTGTTATCTCTACCATCACAATTTTCGTCTATACCGTTACCTAATATTTCTGTAGCTCCAGGATTTATATCAGGATTAGTATCGTCACAATCTGTATTATCGGTAGTAAGGTCTGGCGGTGGTAAGCATGAATCAGAACCAGTATCTGGATCTCCGAAGCCATCTCCATCAGCATCATTATAATAGGTCACTGCAGTAAATCCTTCGTCTATCTGACCATCACAATTATTATCTACAGTATCGCAAGTCTCTGCAGCATTGGGATTAATATCAGGATTAGTATCATCACAATCTTGATTATTAGTTACATATCCAAACGGCTGAAAACAAGAAATTAGACTATCCAATGGACTACCAAAATTATCAAAGTCAGCATCAGCATAATAGGTCTCTTGATCTAATCCTTCATCTATATCACCGTCACAGTTATTATCTTGGCTATCACACAGTTCTGATGCACCAGGAAAAATGTTAGCGTTAGTGTCATCACAATCATCAGAGTTATCTGATAATCCATCTTCTAATGCGCAAGCTTCTATAGGGTTATTAATATCTCCAAAACCATCCATATCACTGTCAGTGAAATAAGTTGTAGTCAGCCCTTCATCTATAATTCCATCACAGTCATTATCTAAGCCATCGCAAATCTCTGGAGCACCAGGATATACTAAGTCATTATTATCATCACAATCTACATCTACTCCGAACATGTCTTGATCATTATCTACTGCATCACAATTTAGAACGATAAGCTCATCGCAAAATATACCTGACCAGCCACCACATTCAGATCTGACTTCTCGTAAGCATATACCATAAGAGCCTTCAGCAGCATCTATAATAGGAGGGAAGAAATAACCATCCACGAAAGGATTCGCTGCTATATCAGACATCCCATTAATCGGCGGATTAATTGTCCATATAAATGTAGCATCTATATTATCTGGATAAAATCCGAATACTGTCCCTACTCCACTACCATCTTGTAGTACATTAATATCTATATCGCAAAATGAGCAGAAGTTATTAGTCATTCCATTACATGCAGCTAAAGACTCGCTGCTAGAAAAAGAAAATCCATCAGGTTGGCTTTCAGTATATCCCTCAGTGTCTACGATTAATTCATAATTACATTCCGATCCTCCACAACCATCTATAAAAATATAATAAGTCTCCCCTATTACAAGATTATCAGCTGTAAGTAGTAGATTCAGATCACCTTGATCACAAGTGGTATTGCCTGCGATACATGAGCCCATACAAGAGTCATATATTCCTGCTTCCAATCCTAATAAACCGCCTATACCAGGCTGACAGTTAGAAGGCATTATTTCTATACTAATATTCTCGTCACCTGCGACAAAAGCAAACCATGACATATTCTGCGGACTGCCGTCATTACATAAAGGATTAGGTTGATTAATTTGAAATGGCTCTCCACTTGATTGTGGTGTGCACGAAGCATACCCATTTAACAAGTCATTAATATTACAATTATATAAGTCACTACTTAGGACATCACTACATGAGCCTACAAAAGTCCCCGAACATTTACATACAATCGTCACAGTAAATCCCCATGACAGCTCATTACCTAACTGGTCATCTACGATATACTGCACAACTGTCTCTCCTTCATCAAATCCATCAGATGGTGATGTGGAAGCAAAGAATACAGAAGTGCCTATTCCGTCATAATGTATTCCTTCCTGTAATGGAAATGGATACACTATTCCAGTAGAAGGATCGGTAAAACTACCGTTAGGAAAAACATATGGATCATCACAGAATGGCACCTCTACAGTTATATCAGGAGGTAAGAATCCAGCTGTATCTCCTACCCAAAAAAGTTCTGGCGGTATCTCACCAGCACATGTACAATCATTCTGTATCTGATCATTAACAGTATCAGGATCTTGATCATCACAAGCATCACCAGGAGTATTTATAAGAGGAATATCTACATCCATCTGAGCAACACATCCACTCATATCGTCTACCCTTACTCTATATAATCCTGTTTGAGGATTAAAGAAATTAGAAAACAACGGTCCTGTCTCAGAGAATTCATTAGTGAGAGTTCCGTTGATTGTATATTGGCCACCTGGAAAAGGGTTTCCTCCCGTTGCAGTGATACGAATTTCTCCGTCATCAAATGAAGAGCAAGTAGGCTCATCGATTACTACATTCGCGATAAGCTCTGACTTGAATAATGTAATTTCTTCTATGCTCTCGCAACCTGCAGCATCATATATAAAGAATCTATAAGTTCCGTTGGCCAATCCTGTGAAATCATTATCAATATCTTGAGCATAGTAGAGTCCAGTCTCACTGACTACTGTATAAGGCGGAGTACCACCTTCAAGATTAGTGATTCTTACAGATCCATCACTACTATAATTACAGCTTGGATCTACTTCTATAACGTCATAAGAAACAGGAGCTGAAGTTGGTATTGATACTTGTCTTTCGGAAGTTTCATTATTAGCATCTGTTAAGATAATCGTATAATTACCAGCGCCTATATTATCAAAAGTTACTATCTCTCCATCTTGAACTATCATTATCGTCTGAAGGACGGCATTCTGGTCATCTACGAGGGTTGCCTGATAAGGTAAAGCTCCACCACATCCACTTAAATTTATAGCACTATCTGAAAAGCAATTCGTTACATCGGTTACGGCAAGATCGTTACAGCATAATGAAAAACTGAGGCTATCCATATCATTAAGTGTAATGAGGTCAGACACACATGACTGAGACGGATTGGCCTGATACGCAACAGACGTTGCTGGAAAGGACGGCGCTAGACTATTATTAAAAAAAATGTCTACATCATCATTACTTTCGCCTGTAGCTACAAAGCATAAAGTAAATAGTGATGTACTGTCCTCTACAGTAAATCCCTCTGCTGCTATGTCAGTCCATAGTACTGGAATCTGGCCATTAAGATTAGAATTTATATTAGCAGCTATAGATCCTCTAAGAGATCCACTTTCTTGGAATGAGACAAAAGCTATCTCACTAGGATCATAAGACACACTAAACTGAAACCCAAGAACTCTATCAAATTTTTCTGTAGTAAAGTCAAGACAAAAACTGGTTCCAGGACATATTTCATTTACACTATTTTCGACTATAAAATTAAATGGTCCATCAATACCAATAGAATCGCATTCAAACATCTGAGATCGACCTATAGTACTAATTAAGCAAAAACTTAAAACTAAAAGAAATACCCTCATTATCATTATTTTTTGTAAAGATAAGTATTAAAGTTAGGCTGCTATATTAGATATTGTTAATATATAATTCTGATTAGTAGAATGGGGGTTTTTACCTATAGTTGACCCGTATAATGTTAACATAATTGTAGCCTTATAAATTTTAATTGTTATTGATAGTAATAGGCATTATATTGGTCTTTCTACCAGATGTAGGACCCGAAAATGAATAATCAAAAAAAAACATATCGCTCACTTAAGAAGCTCGTCTTCTTACTGTGGATAGCAGTAATTATAGTTCTTGCCTTTATTACTCGATTCATTATATCTGCATCTAATGACGACATACCATCCTTTAAAGAATTAGAAAAACCGCAGTACAATCAAGCAAGTATTATCTATGATGCGAATGGTGAGTCATTTGGAAAATATTATATCGAAAACAGGGAGCTTGTAGGTTATGAGGAGTTATCCCCGCATATACTCCAAGCACTTCTTGCAACAGAAGATATTAGATTCTATGAGCATTCTGGAATAGATCTTAAAGCATTATTTAGAGTAGGACTTAAGACATTATTATTAAGCAGGGAAAGTTCAGGAGGAGGAAGTACGATATCACAACAATTGGCTAAGCTCCTCTATAAAAGAGAAAGCTTCCGTGGCCAATCAAAATTAGAAAGGGCTGTCGGTCTCATAAGAACTAAAGTCAAAGAGTGGATCACATCAGTTAAGCTTGAGAAAAGCTATACAAAGCAAGAGATCATAGCCATGTACCTCAATAAGTTTGAATTTATAAATGGTGCTCATGGTATTCAATCTGCAGCACAGACTTACTTCAAAAAAGATCAGGCAAATCTAAGCATAGATCAAGCTGCATTACTGGTAGGTATGCTAAAAAACCCAAGTCTCTATAATCCGTTAAGATTTCCTGAGAATGCGACTGCAAGAAGAAATGTAGTATTAACCCAGATGCGTAAATATTACGATTTAGATCAATCAATTGATACTATTTATGATCAGATTGTAGACATGTCTAATTTCGAAAGGTCAGCTCATGATGTAGGTCCTGCTCCATATTTTAGATCAGAATTAACTAAGTGGCTTAAGACACTACTTAGAGATGAGAATATCGTTAAAGCAGATGGTTCTGAATATAACATCTACGAGGATGGATTAAGAATACATACAACTATAGATCTTAACTATCAGAAGCATGCAGAAAAAGCTGTGAAAGATCATATGAAGCTCCTCCAAGAACGCTATTGGAATGTATGGAAAGGGAAAGATCCTTGGACTTATGATGCTGATAATTTCCAAAAAGAAATAAGAAAAAATGTCTTAAATAGAAAGGTCAAAGAATCAGAAAGATATTTAAATCTACATGAGGACTATCTTGGTGAATTAAAATCGAAAGCGGAAAGCAAATATAGTATAGAGAGACTAAATGAGAACATTATCAAAAACCTCATAGAGGTAGAAGAGAAGAAAGGATCCCTATCTAGTCTTGCTGACAATAACGTCATCAAGAGTTCCGATAAGAAGAATTATGAAAAATTGCTCGCTGACGAAGAATTGTGGCCTCAACTAAAATCTAAATATGTTACACTTCAGAAAAATTACAAAGACATTTTCAAGACCAAAGTAGAGATGGAAGTCTTCGATTACAATGAAGACAATTACAAAGTAGTAGAAATGAGTCCTCTGGATTCTGTGAGATATCATAACCAACACTTGCAAGCCAGCTTATTATCAGTACATCCTAAGACAGGACATATCAAAGCTTGGGTAGGTGGATCAGGATTTAATTACTTTAAGTATGATCACGTCAATTCTCGTAGACAAGTAGGCTCTACAGTTAAGCCATTCGTATATGCGACTGCTATAAGCCTTATGGGTATATCTCCATGCCAAGAGTATGAAGATATACAATACACAATAGCACCTGGAGATGCTAATCTACATGTAGATAAAGAATGGTCACCTGCTAATGCTAATGAGACATTCACTAATAATATGTACAATCTGTACCAAGGACTACTGTACTCTAAAAACTCTATCACTGTACGTCTGGTAAAAGAAATGGGAAGCGTTGATGTAATAAGAGAGTTATTAGATAATGCAGGTATTAGTAAAACTGCGACTAATTCTGATGGTACTTATGTCGTACCCAGAGTACCCTCAATATGTCTCGGGTCTATGGATCTCTCCTTATATGAGATGGCAGGCGCCTATACTGTCTTCGGTAATGATGGCGTGTATACTAAGCCTATATTTATCTCACACATAGAAGACAAGAACGGTAAGGTTATCTATACGGGAATACCAGAAAGTAAGAGAGCTATTAACTCTCTATACAATGGAGTTATGGTAGATATGCTTAAGAATAATGTAGGAGGAGGCTACGGCCTTGGAGTCAAGACTGACATAGGTGGTAAGACTGGTACTACTAATGATTACTCTGACGGGTGGTTCATGTCAGTAGCGCCAGAATTAGTTACTGGTGTGTGGGTAGGAGGAGACGATAAGTGGATAAGATTCTTGACATTAGATGACGGTCAAGGATTCGTAATGGCGAGACCCATTGTCAAAAAATACTTACAAGACATAGAGAAAGATACAGCCACACATTTTAAATTTGATACTGAATTCCCATTACCTCCTCAGAGCATTATTGATCTATTAGATTGCGAGAGATACAAACAAAAATCAGTCGAAGAAGAACAAAATCTAAATAAACTCAATGAAAGAGAAGATTCCATGGATGAAGAATTCGAAGACGAATTTGACGATGAGAATCTTGGCGATATTATGGATGATGAATTTTCAGATACTAATGTAGATACTAATAAACAGAATCCTATACCTATAGATAGTTCAGGAAGAAATAGAAATTAAGTTCTTTGTAAATCAAATATAAAACAAGAATTAAAATGACACAATTAGCAGGTAAAACAGCTTTGATAACAGGTGGTTCAAGAGGAATCGGTCAAGCTATTGTTGAAAAATATATTAACGAAGGTGCTTCTGTTGCTTTCACATATAGGTCATCATCAGCACAAGCAGAGGCCATTATAGAAAAACTAAATGTTGGTGATAGACTTAAGGCTTACCAGTCAGATGCAAGTTCTTATGAAGCAACAGAAGCCTTAATAAAGAATGTCCTTGAAGACTTCAGTAAAGTAGATATTCTAATTAATAATGCTGGAATAACTCAAGATACATTGATGCTCCGTATGGGAGAAGACCAATGGGACAAAGTTATAGAAGTCAACCTCAAATCAGTCTTCAATCTTACTAAACATATCCTAAAGCATATGCTGAAAAACCGATCTGGCTCCATTATCAATATGAGTTCTGTTGTAGGAGTATTCGGTAATGCTGGACAAGCTAATTATGCTGCATCTAAAGCTGGCATAATAGGATTTACTAAGTCTATAGCCAAAGAGGTAGGTTCTCGAGGTATCAGGTGCAATGCAATTGCTCCAGGCTTTATAGCTTCAGAAATGACTGATGAATTAGATGAAAAAGTAAAAGCAAACTATATCGCTGGTATACCACTTAAGAGATTCGGGACGGGAGAGGATGTTGCTAGTACTTGTGTATTCTTAGGTTCTGATTCTTCTACCTATATCTCTGGACAAGTTATCAGTGTATGCGGAGGAATGAATACGTAAAACTTAAAAATTTATAAGATATATTTAATGTTCTTAGAAAAATTCAGATTTTGACAAGTGTAAAGTAGTTTACATTTATATTATAGATTGATATACAGTGACTTGGTTATAATTATTATCTATAACTTGATTTTTATTAGATCTGATCGTAACCTTTTCTAATCTTCTTACATAAATATATGAAGTTGAAATTGTCAATCCAATTTCACTGAGATTAAAAAGATATACAATCAAAAGCGGTTGTATCGAATGCGGATAGAGCTCATAAACTATGACAACTTTATTCGACAACTAATGTGGGTAAACACTTTTTTAATATTCTTGCATGAATGGGTAACTTGCCAGTAGTAGGTTTTAATTTAAACTTGTGGGTTTAAGCCTATTCATGCATTTTTTTTAAACCTACTTAGCGCTTTCAACTCGAAGTAAAAGCGCTTATCTTATTATAGCTTTCTTTCTCAGTATCTTATACTAAATCCTCACGAACTAAGAAACAATTACGAAAAGTTGTACTTCAGATCACACCCCGACGACTCTACATAACCCACCCTATCAATACATGCCGCTTTATTAGTGCAAGATTAAGTTGGAAGTTAACTTTAGGGTGCCTCTTAGTTCAAGATAATTTTATCCGTCCATAAAGTACCATTGGCTTTAGGCTAATCATCGCTACTTATCTGTCTTATTGATATCTTCTGTTACTTATTCCGACAAGATGTTAGGATGGGAAGATAGAATGAAATTAATGACAATGAAGTATCGATCTATCGCAATTCAAATATAGATCAGGTATTATAGGAAAACGAGTAGCAATCCCTCTGCATATTCTTAAAAATAAAACAGCTCCTTAATATGCATTAAGAAGCTGACTATTATATCGTTTAGAACTTAAGGGATCGACCTTGCAGTTATCTAATCTGCTTTTGGTTTAGCAGAGTAATTAACTTTGAGTTGTCCTGATTTTCTCAGTTCTGTTTTTATATCTGTAATGAAGCCCATAGTTACATCACCGTCAATTTTCAATGATGATATGATAGCAGGAATTTCTTTTTCATTTACCATACTTCTGTGCTGTTCTATAAAGAGTGGAATCTCCTTAATATCAGCGAACTTATCACCCAATTGTAATTGCGGCTTAGTACCATAGGTTGCTTGATACTTTTCAAGAGGTTTTCCTACAAGTAGGTAATTTACAAGTGATTTTTTCTCAAGCTTCGTCAGCTCAGTTGCACTCGGTACATTATTAGCTACTTTTAATTCTGAATCTCTTAGTACAGTAACGACCATAAAGAAAAACAATAGCATGAAAATAATATCAGGCAGCGAAGCAGTTGATACTTCTGGTTTTGCCTTTCCTCTCTTTTTTTGAAACTTTCCCATAGTGATTAGTTTTCCTCTCCAAAGTTAGTAGGCTCAGCTTCAGAAATAACCAAAGGAATAGCACTCCTTATTTCTTTCTGCTGATCTCTTGTAATAAACTCATATGATTTACCATGCCTTTTATTAGCTTCTTCTTCTCGGAGCTCATTGTAGGCAGCTTTCAATTCGTTATATACTTCTAAGTACGTTTTGTATTTCGTACCTCTATCGTTCTTAAGTGATATAATGGCTTTAGTAGGCTTCTCAGCCATGTCATCCATCTTTTTCGGATTCATAATGAATTCCTTAGTATCTTTTCTCAAGTCCTTCATATCCTTAGGCTCCCCTCTTACTAATAAATCATTATTAGCATTGACAAGAACAGAATATACATTTCTTGTATTTAATTTCATTTCTGGTGGCGGCTCATCAGACCATGGTGGTAGCTTAACAAGTACCCCTTTGTCTACTGCAATAGTAGTCGTCACAAGAAAAAATATTAATAGCAAGAACGCTATGTCTGCCATAGAGCCAGCATTAACTTCTGGTGCTTTTCTTTCTCTTTTACTTGGCATAATATATTATTTGAACATGTTCCAGATCTCCATTAATACCATACTTATAGCTGCAAGAATTGCGAGCCCTACTGTGGTTTTTATACCACCACTTATCATTTTACTGACATTGTCGCTTACATCAAATTCTTGAACTAAAGACTGGATCTTACCCGTATTCTCAGCTACACTTGAGCTGTATAATGCAAAGAATACTACAGTAACAACTACGAGTCCAATAATCACTTTCATTGACCCTTTAGGATCTGAGATGATATCTTTGAATACGCCTAATAACATTAATACGAAACATATAATTGCTAAGTAAGAAGGAATTACCACTGCTGGTCTAAAGAAATCAAAAGACTGTGTGCTTTCTTCATCTTGCATGATCGGTACTAAATCTAATCCAGTAGAATACCCGGCACTGCCGAGACCACCTAATATAGATGCAAATACTATTACGATACATACTATGGCTAATATGAGAGAAAATAACTGCCCTCTCTTAGTTAGTAGTGTGAATAATGATTTCATAATTTTAATTTATTGTTTTTTGAAATTATAAAATCAATTACTTGAATAAGCCATTTTTAGACATAACATCAACTAACCCAATAGAAGATTCTTCCATTTTGTTAACGATTCCATCAATTTTTGATACGATGTAATTATAAAAAATCTGAAGTATAATAGCCACAATAAGACCAAATACAGTCGTCAATAAGGCAATCTTAATACCACCTGCAACAACAGATGGAGAAAGGTCTCCCGCTTCCTGTATTCTATCAAAAGCTTCAATCATACCTATTACGGTACCCATAAACCCAAGCATCGGTGCAATCGCGATAAATAGTGAGATCCAAACGAGGCCTTTCTCAAGGAGTCCCATCTGAACACTACCATATGATACTATCGCCTTCTCAACTGCTTCTGGACCGTTATGAGAGTTTCTTAATCCTTCATAAAGTACACTTGCCGTAGGACCTGGAGTAGAACGTGCTACTTCCTGAGCACCATCAAGATCACCATCAGCTAATCTCTCGTCTATGCGTGATAATAATTTAGATGTATTAGTAGTCGCTATGTTAAGAGTGATAATTCTCTCTATACAAAATGCTAATCCAAGAATAAGAGTTACAAGTACAAGACTCATGAACTTCCAATCTCCCTCTATAAACTTCTCTTTAAGAACTTGGAACATTCCACCTTCTTCGGCCACTTCTCCTTGAGCCACTAAGTCTGAGAATCCTAAAAAGCTAATCCCACAGATTAATAAAAATGTAAAAAGTAATTTTTGCATGACGATAATTTTTCTTCTTGTAAGTCTGTAATGAAATTGGTTTGAAAGCCCTAAAATAGAAATATTTGTATTAGTTGTATAATTATGTTTATCATATTTTATACTGATAAAAGGTTGATTATCTTATATAAAATTCTTCTTATGTATAAGTAAAGATGTAAGAAATACCTTTTTTGGCGTTCAACATAAAACTTTTATCACTAATTAGCGACTAATACTACTATTCAGAGAATAAATTGTAAAAGCGGAGAGTAAGGGATTCGAACCCTTGATACCCTTTTGAGGTATACACGCTTTCCAAGCGAGCGCCTTAAGCCACTCGGCCAACTCTCCTACATAAAGACCAAATGTACTCTTTTCAGTGCTTTAGTTTAAATATTTTCTGAGCATTTAAGCTAGTATACTGACTTATCAGCTCCAATGTTTCATTTCTTAGACCACATACCTTATCAACGATATAAGGAATATAACTACTTTCATTGCGCTTACCTCGCTTTGGTACAGGACTTAGATAAGGTGCATCCGTCTCTATAAGCATATACTCTTGCGGCATATAGGCTACCATATCATTGAGCTTAGCATTCTTATAGGTTATCACACCTCCAAGACCCATATGGAAATTAAGATCAGCTATCCGGCGGCATTGGTCGACAGTGCCGTTAAAACAGTGAAATATACCCGATAATGTGCCATCCTGGTAGTTAGAGATAATATCAATCGTAAGATCTAATGAGTCTCTCGAATGTATAATTATAGGAAGCAGGTACTCCTTAGCCCATTCTATCTGAATCTCAAACGCAGCCACTTGCTCTTTTTGGAAACTAACATCCCAATACAGATCAATGCCTGTCTCTCCTATACCGTAGTATTTTCTTTTACTGTCTAAGTATGACCTCATCTGGCCGAGAACGTCTTTATAATTCTTATCTACAGAACAAGGATGTAGACCCATCATAGGATAACACATATCAGTATACTTATCCGCTAAGACATGCATTCCCTTTATCGATTCAAGATCTATATTTGGCATGAATATCTTATTAACTTTGTTATCGAGTGCTCTGCTAATGATGTCATCGATATCATCTTTAAATTTCTCAGAATATAAGTGGGCATGGGTATCAATATACATTGTGATTATATTATATATGTTTTTTATAAATGGCTAAGAGCAGTAAAAGTAAATATTATGTCGTGTGGGTTGGTCAAAAACCTGGCATTTATAGAAGCTGGCCAGAATGTCAAGCTCAGGTAGTTGGTTTTCCTAATGCTAAGTACAAATCATTTAAGACATTAAATGAAGCAGAAGATGCATACAACCAAAAAGCTACCGACCATATAATAAGAAAAAGTAATTCTCCTAAAACCAATGTACATCAATATAGTAAAGAAATAATAGCGGACAGTATCTCTGTAGATGCTGCTTGCAGTGGCAATCCTGGCATTATGGAATACAGAGGAGTACATACAATATCTAAAGAACAAATATTCATAAAAGGACCCTACAATGAAGGCACTAATAATGTAGGAGAGTTCTTAGCCTTAGTCCATGGACTTGCATACTTAAAGAAAGAAAACAATGCACACACCGTAATCTATACAGACTCCAAAACGGCTATGGCTTGGGTAAGAAATAAAAAAATAAAAACTACGCTAAAGCAAACTGCTCAGAATAAATCATTATTCGAACTTATGGATAGAGCACTATTGTGGTTACATAAGAACGAATATTCTACTGAGATACTGAAGTGGAAAACTTCAACATGGGGTGAGATCCCTGCTGATTTTGGAAGAAAATGATCTTATACCATTTAAACATTAGAATGTCGGAAATATTATAAGAGAATTAGTCAATCTCTGCGTTAAAAATACTCGCGATAGCTACGGCTATGACTGCGTTTTTTGCCTTGATCTTAACAAATTCTCTTCTATAATCTTAACCGACACCTTAAAATTTAAATGGTATTAGAGTTTTGCAAATCTCATTCTATAATCTGCTCTTACCTTACCCTTCTTGATGTTTTCAAGTTTACGTTTGACAAGTTGCTTTCTTAGAGGAGGAAGCATCTCAGTAAATAATTTTCCTTCGATGTGATCATACTCATGTTGTATAACTCTAGCAGTTATACCATCATAAGCTTCTTCAAATTTTTGAAAATTCTCATCGTAGTAGACGACCTTTATTTCTGATAATCTCTTTACATCACCTCGTATATCTGGAATGCTGAGGCAACCTTCTTCGTAAGCTTTCTCTACTCCAGACTCTTCTAATATTTCTGGATTGATAAAAATTTTTTTAATACCTGTCATATCCTTTTCGTCATCTTCCATCTGTACTGTATCTACTAAGAATATTCTGATACTCTTACCTATCTGAGGCGCTGCAAGCCCTACTCCTTTAGCATTATACATTGTCTCCCACATATTCTCTAATAGAACACTTAAGTCTTCATAATTGGCGTCGATTTCTTTAGCTTTCCTTTTAAGAACTTTTTGTCCGTATGCGTATATTGGTAAGATCATTATATATGGTTGAGATATCTTTGTAGTATTAGTACTGCACTTATTTTATCTATGCGAGACTTGTCTTGTCTTTGTTTCTTAGATAGACCACTCTGTATCATAATTTCTTTAGCCTGCAAAGATGTAAAATTTTCGTTCTGGAAATCTACTTTCATTTCAGGAAATTGCTTCAGTAATTTTATTTTAAAAGCTTCGATAAGATCTACTACATACGTAGGCTTACCATCTTTATGTGTAGGATATCCGAACACCATCTTCTCTACTGACTCCTCAATAAAATATATTTTCAAAAACGAAAGCAATGATGATGTCTTAACAGTTCTTAATGGACTAACTATAATTTGTTGTGGATCTGTAACTGAGATCCCACACTTTTTCATCCCATAATCTATGCCCATTATCCTACTCATAACATTATAATATATAGATAACATGAATTGTTCAAATAAAAAAAGACCCCCTTCAACTTAATGAAGAGGGGCCCCATCCCAAAAACAGTAATTCTTTATATGATTATTTTAGCATAACCATTTTCATGGTAGCATTATCATTATTTGTTTTTATTGTTAGGTAGTATATCCCTGCAGATCCAAGATCCGAAGCTTCATATCTTACAGAATGTGTTCCTGCATTATAATAAGTATTATCAGATTGCACGACTCTACCTTCTACATCAACTACAGATATCTGAACATCTCCATCAGTAGGTACTGAGAATCTTACCTCTGTCTCTACTGAGAATGGATTAGGCTGATTAGGATATAGTTTAAATTCTAAACTATTGATATCAGATCCATTAACTTTAATTACTGGAACATTAATCTCTCCATTTGATTTGTATATTTCTGGAGTAAGTACACTACTTAAGTTAAATGCCTGAGCTAATGATCCATTCTTAGTAGCTTGAGCTGTTAGTACAAATATTTCATTATCAGTAGAAACTGTATTTGTATTCCAACTTATCAAAATTTCATTGCCTACAATTCTATAGTTAGAAGCATCTAAAGTTCTGCTGCCGTTTGATAACTCTACATTACTGAGTAATTCACTATCAAAACTTATAGCCATCTGAAAACCATTTACTTCTGTCTTATTGATCATAAATGGAATTTCAACAATATCATTGGCTTTAACTTCAGCATCAGAATAAGTTATTTCTGCAATTGTATTATTTCTCTTATCAATACCCTCTGAGTTAAGACCCAGTGTTACTGAATTATTAACGTCTCCTACTTTTACTGCTATGAAGTCTATGTGCATATCGCTATCTAAATTACCGATGACATAATCTTCCTGAAATGATTCATTAAACGGATTAGTAGGATCAACGAATGTGTATGCCTGATCTACAAATCTCCATGAGTCATTGTTAGGAAAATTATCATATACTCCAAGTATTAATTTCCTTAATTCAATAAGATCTATAGCAGACAGACTATTATCTCTATTAATATCACCTGCTATGATTTTATATGGACTATCAAGAGATTTATCACCTAATATATGTCGCTGTATTGATATTAAATCTAATGTAGACACACCGTTAAGTGGTGTCTCGTTACTATAAGGATTAACAGTGTATTGACCACCCACTGGCATGTTAGGGAAAGCATATTCTCCTGTATTGCTAGTCTGATCAGATAAGTTACTACCTATTAATGCTACATCTACATTATCAACTTTCTCAAGTTCTTCTGTATATACTTCTCCATCTACATTAACCAATGGTCTCAATCCTATACATGCTCCAGTATTATCTTGTACATCAATGAAAGAAGTACAGAATGACTGGATAAGTATTCCTTCAGGTCCTGATACAGAAGCATAAATATCTATTTCATTCATACCTATATTAGTACAGTCAAATGTCATATTTCTATCGGAAGTATCTGGTGAGAATGATAAGAATACTTCCAGACCGCATGGGTGATAACTACCCGCATCAAAATCTGATGCCCATAATTCTACCATTCCAAAATCTATAGCCCCATCATTATCAGTATCTATAGGCATTAAGCCTACAGCAAGACCGTTAATACAATATGCAGTAGGCGCTTTACAACTTTGTATTGTAAATGGCTGATCACATGTGGTAGCATTACCACATCTATCAAAGAAAGTCCATCTAACTATGTGTGATCCGATAGGATATTTTCCGCTTGCATTAGCTATATCTCCTTCACCAGTTTTATCTAAAATTGGATTATTGAAATCTACAGGACCTAAGCCTAACTTACCTGCAAATACTTGATATCTCCAGCTTAGGTTAGAAGCATCTGTACAATCATCTGTAGCTGTTACTTCTAACTCAATAAATCCATTCAAACATTCAGAATCATAAGTACATATCTGGTCAGCTTTACAACCAGATATTACAGGCTTTACACCATTAGATATCTTAATAACTTGCTGGCAGCTGAATATCGGATAAAGTCCCGTAACAGGATTATTCTGACACCAATCAACTATATTGAAAGTTCTTAATACCTTAAGACAAGCATCTGAAGTTTGATTATTAAATGTAAAAACTTCATCATCAATGTCTACTCCTACAAGATCACAATTATCGCTTGTAAAAGTAGGACGTCCTAATAGATCAGCACTTAAATCCTCAGCTACTGAACATCCAATAATTGTAGTATCTCTAGGACAAATTATATTATTGAAATCAAATACATCATCGTTTTCGAAAGTTACTATCTGCTTACAAGAACTTGTAAGTCCACCGTTATCGGTAGCTGTAAATACTCTGATCAATCGTCCAATATTACATTGGTTCGTTTGATTATCAAGATTTTCTACAGGCTGGACATTACCACAATCAGATAATACTGTAGCTGAACCAAATGCTACATTGAGATTAGTTATATCATAAGCTAAATCACAATCAACAGTCATATCAACCGGACAAGATAACTGTGGCGCTATTTTATCCTGAACATTAACATTAACCATGCACTCATTGAAATTACCGAATAAATCAACAACTCTGAATACAACCATCTGATCTACACCTACATCAGAACAACAGAAATTAGCTATCTTACTGAAGCCACATACTTCATTTATCTCTAACACATATCTCCATTCTCCAAAACATGAAGCATCATTCCACTTATTATTAGGTGTTACCATTACACAATCTTCATCTACACCATTTGAAGGCTGACCCATTCCCCAATTTGTATATGATAATGGACTGTGATCATCCCAAAGGAAATCATTACCAAATCTCTTAGCTCCTATCCAAAATCTTCCAGCGTAAGTATTTCTTACAGCATCTACAACAAACTCTTCTTCATCTTCTGAATCAAAGACAACTAACGATCCTCCATACGCTGCAGCTCTACCCTTTGCAATATCAGATGTTATATCATAATTAGAAAGGTAATAGTAACTACCATTATTAGTACCTACATATTTAAGATCACAAAATTCAGGAATCTTACAATCGCAATTTCCTGCATCCATTCTTCTGACAAGCATACAATGCTCCTTACAATCATCATAAGAACCATCATCAAAACTTGTTGCGTGGACAACTGCCTCTCCACCTGTCGTCAATGATACTACAGTATTCTGATCACATACAGCTACTGGCGGTGTATTATCTACTACATTAACATGTATATTACAACTGCTGGAATTATAACATTCGTCATAAGCTGTAAACTCAACAAGACTTAAGCCCATAGGAAGTGTTATTTGACTTGACAAATTATAATCAAATGAAGTCCCACCAGCATATAATACATCAAAAGTTATATTCTCTGTAGGTGTACAATTATCAGTAACTGAAGGTAATCCTAAGTTAGTTGTTGCACCACAAGTTACATTCCCATATACACTTGATTGCGATCCTGTAAGCGTATTAGTTGTCACAGTTATATTTTCACCACATATTAATGTAGGACCTTCCTTATCTGTTATTTCAATTGTCTGTATATGAACATCTACAACCTCACCCATACAGTGCCACTCTCTTAATTCGTATCTTCTTATAATTTTTCTTGTACATCCGATTACTGGTAATGCAGTATCTGTAAATGTTACAACCGTATTACAGTATACATCAGGAAAAGGAAATAAATCAAATGTATCTAATACACCATTGAAGTCTGTTGGATATTGAGGTACTCCAACCTCTTCAGGGTCTGGATAATTATTACCATTTAAATCCCATGGTTCACCGCTACAATCAAGTTGAGTATTATCCTTTGAGACGAAATCATCTGGATATATAACTAATGATGTATCTATTCTTTCTAAGTTTATTATTACTGTACAGTCAGTAGCTGCTTTATTACCCTGACTATCAAAAGCAGTGTAAGATCTTGTCACTTTCTTAATAAAATTAGGATCACATAGTGTTTCTATAGATTCACTAAGTAGTATAGACTCTACTATACCATCACAATTATCAAGAAATTCAGGACCTGTATAGCCATTCATTACGCTACAACCTATAGCAATTTCGCCAGTTGGACATGTAGCAATAGGGCCTAACTTATCTTCTACTGTTATAAATCCCCAGCATGAATTACCACTGTTTGTATCCATTATCTTAACGCTTACAATCTTACCTATTTGGTCTGCTGTAGCTACAGGACTAGTAGGAATAACTCTTTCATACTCGTCACGGACTTCAACTACAAAATCTCCCATCATACACGATGTGGAATCTTGTAAAATCATTCCTGGTGTGATAATTGCTTCACAATTGTTATCTAAAGAAACTTGAGTTGCGCCGTTACATGCTAATGAGCATTGAGCTGATAAACGGTCTTGTGTGATTCCACCGATTAAAACTGCTACTAAAAAAGCATATTTTAATATGGACTTGTTGCATAATAGATTCAAAAACTTCATGAGATCCTCGTTTAAATTTACTGTTTTGGGTGTATGGCATACGCCGATACCCAAATGAATTAAATATTTTACTATCTAAGGATCTATTAATTCCTCTTATGTGGTAGGTGGTATCTTATAGAATACTGAGAGATATTCTATTTGATTAGACAAATGTATACAAATTGTAATATGTTATAATACCTCATATAAGTTAATTATTATATATGTATTTTTTAATATAAAAAAGCCCCCCTCCACAAGTGGAGAGAGGCCATCCCAAAAACCGATTTTATTCTAGTACTACTCGATTATAATCATCTTCTTAGTAGCTGTGAAGTCACCACTATCTAATTGATAGTAATAAACACCTGCGCTACCAAAGTCAGATTTACTCAATTCTAGTTCGTTGTAACCTTTAACATAATCTCCGTTAATCACTCTTAATACTTTTCCAGTTACGTCAAGTACTGTAAGTGTAGCAGATCCTGCTTCAGGTAATTCAAATCCTACGATCGTGTTATTAGAGAATGGATTCGGCTCATTTTGGTAAAGAGCATAATCAACATCTCCGTCTCCACTTCTAAGATCTATATCAATAATTTCAAGATTAGAACCTACATAAGCCTCAGCTCTTGTAACACTACTATTCAAGTCTAATATCTCAGACAATTGTCCAGATACATTTGATTTGAATGTCATAGTGAATAAGTCACCATTAGCATTAACTGGAGATAACGTATTCCAACTTGTTGTTACTTTATTACCTAAAGCTCCAAAGTTAGCATTCGATACCTCAATCATACTTGACTCAACTTCAACTAATTCTAATCCTTCAGTTTCTAATGTGAATTGGTAACCGTATAAGTCATCCATTGACTCACCCTTTATAACTAATTCAACTAACTCACCTACTTCAACAGCTCTATCATCAAAAATTACGTCGATAGAAGCAGCAGATCTGCTTTCTGTTGTAGTAGAAGCAGCATTAGCTACAACACTTTGATTAACATCACCAATCTTAACACCGATGAAGTTCTCATCCATCATATCAGTTTTCAAGTCATAGATGTTGATAGTTTCATCTAACGTATTCCAAGGATTTGAAATATCGATAGTTGTACTTGCATCAGCAAATCTCCAACTTGAGTTATTAGGAAGCTCATCATAGATACCTAAGATTAACTTTCTAAGCTGTATTAAATCAATAGCAGTAATTGCTTTATCGTTGTTAACATCAGCAGCAATCATTTTGTAAGGACTATCTAATGTAGCACTTCCTAAAATGTGTCTCTGAATAATAACAAGGTCTAAAGTACTTACCCCATTCAAGTAATCATCATTTTTATCAGCAGTTAGTTCAAAGTCATTATTCATTTCATTGTAATCAAATGCATAAGAACCACTGTTGTCAGTCATATCATTCGCAGTATATGCAAACATCATATCCTCATTAGATACATCTACCTGCTCAACTGTCTCACCGAATTCTGTTTCAATTGTACCTGCGATACTTCCTGTACCATTTGTACCACAATCACTGTCAGCATTATTATCAATTAATCTAAGATTAACTAAACAGAAATCGAAGTTGTTACAACCATCCCAAACATATACTGGTACAGTTAAAACAGCATTATTAGTACCTGCTAAATCATCACAAGTAAACCTTCTTGCAGAAGATCTCTGATCTGCTATGTAGTCAGGATCATCACTTGGAGGAGTATCAGTAAATGTATATCTCAAGTCTTCATAGTCAGTACAGTTATCGAAACTACCGAAGTCGAAATCGATTGCCCATAATTCTACCATTGCAACCTCTGGACCTGCTCCATCAGGATCAGCCATAAGTGCAGTACTCAAGTTAACACAGTAAGGTGTCGGTGCTTTCATATCTGATACAGTAAAGAAACTTGTTGTAGAAGCTACATTACCACATCCATCATAAACCTTCCATACAACTCTGTGCTGTGTCTCACCACAATCAGCAGGTATTGCATCTGGAATATTAATTATATACTCAAATCCTGGCTCAGTAGCAAAATCTTCAGCGTTATCAACACCACCTGTATTTCCTACTCTTACATCAGGAATAGTGTAACCATAAGCTGCAATGTTATCAGCAGCATTATCCTCTGACCATAATGGATCAGTTGCAGTATTCTTGTCTTCAGCAACATAAGAACTCCACTCTCTATTGAAAGTCCAATCAGCTCCTATATCAACATATACGTTCCACTTCAACCACTGACTTGGACAAGCATTATCAATTACGTTACCGTCATCATCGATACTTGTATCTGTAGCTGTAGCTGCTGCTGTAGCAAAACCAACACATGCACCTGATGTAGGGTTAACAGAACCTGAACCTCCAGGTATAGCTGGGAATTCTCCATTAGTTGCATTTACAACTGGTGGGTATGGATCGATTAACTTACCGATTACAGTCCAAGTCCAGATTCCTTCAGAATCTACACTGTTAGGATCGTACTGACACCAGTCAATTACTGTATAAGTATTAATAATTTTTCTACATGCATCACCTTCGAAGAAGAATGTATCACTATCTAATGACCATCCTACTAAGCTACAGTTTGCATCTACCCATACAGGCTCTTCGCATAAGGCGTCTATACAATCCATAGATACCTCAGCATATGTAGGGTATCCACCATCATCTACTATACTAATATCACTTGTGCTGATTTCATTACCTCTTCCATCACCATCACAATCAGCTGCACCATCATTATTTACTAAGTTAATGAAGTTGTTTCTTGAATAAGGCCAGTCAATTACTGGACATACATCACCAGGATCATTACAGTCACCATCATTATTCAAGTCAACACCTGAACCAGCAAAAGTACCAGTAGGCTCTTCAATTATGATAATTTGTCTACACTTGATATCTGTTCCTTCGATAGACCAGTATCTTGTAATTGGTCCATAGTGACAAGCTTTATTAAAGAAGTCTTCTCCTACAGAATCTCCACCTGAAGAACCAGCAGCTCCGTTAGCAGTATAATTAGCTATTACACCGTCACCATTCACATCATAACACATACCAACCTCGTTGATAGTTGTGCTAAATGGCACATTAAATCTATTGATCTCCATGTCTTGATTAATATCAAGTCCACATAAATCCATATATACAGTATTTAAGCCTCCACAAGTTGCTCCACCTGAAGCAGAACCAGTGATACTTAAGTCAGTTTCGTCCATTTCACAAGTAATCTTAACTAATGGAGGACATTGGATAGTAGCTTCTAACTTAGACTCAACTCTTACATTAACCCAAGTTTTAGCAAACTGATCACCAGGAGTTCCTGGTATTCCATCCATATTAGCGTCATCCCATACACCTAACTCAACTTCGATAATAGCATATGTCATTCCATTGCCATCTACAAACGTATTATCACCTGATAAATCGTTACAACAGAACTTTACGAAATCACCATTGTCAGTATCATCTCTATCATGATCAGCTGGTTGTATATTGTTAGGTAGATCATTGAAGTTAAAGAATGTAGAGTTATTATTATGTCCGTCTACACCTAAGCTTCCACAATCATTATCGTCGGTTCTTCTTATAGCTAATCTAACTGGTCCACAACCACCGTCATGAGATCCATTATCTACACTTTCCTTGAATAACTTAGCTACGCCACCATTAGGATCTGTAGGAGAAGAAGTCAAGTTAATTACAATATTCTGTGTTCCTATCGCAATAGGTGGAGTCGCATCTACTACAGTAACTAATAATGTTACTGATGTACTGTTACCACAACAATCTTCTGCAACGTAAGTATAAACTGCAGGCTCCATTGACTTAGGTAATCCTATAACTCTCCATACGCTGCCATCAAAGAATGGGCTTGCACTTATATCCGTTACAGTACCAGGAGCTCCAAAAACAGTATACGTCACATTGTTATCACAATTATCAGTTAAGTGCTCAGGCGTTGGTAATATGAAGTTCGCAGTACAATCATGTATTGATGCACTTACAGTTATTGACTCAACTAAGTCGATAGTTGGACCCATATTATCTTTAGCATGTATAACTTGTACACTCTCGCTCGTCTCACCTGTACACCAATCTAATGCTGTCCACGTTCTGACAATTTTACTATTACCAGTACAACCTGCACCACATGTCGGTAGCTCAAGATCAGAATAAGAGAAGAACATATTACAGTTATTGATATCAAATCTCTCTTGCACACCTTTCTTATTAAAGAAGAAAGGATAAGCATTTCTTACACCAGCTGCATCTGCATTACAGTTGTACTCAGCTATTTCATCTACAAACCATTCAGGATCTTCAACTAAAGAAGGTGCCATTGGATTGGCAGCTACCCATAGACCTCTGAAGTAGTCATACATACATTCTGGAGTCACACAAGCATCACATGTTAAATCAACCACATCTGATGGGTAGAACCATTCTGAGTTCTCACCGTCAAGACCTACTTGCTCAACAAATATGTTACTTACTGCAGTACCACTATTACCTTTCTCGTCAGTCGCAAGCCATGTTCTTACAATCACAGAACCATCGCAATCGCCATCAAATAACTCATCTTGGAAAGTTAAAGTCTCGCTTCCACAACCATTTTCTATAGTTGCCAATCCTGAAGAGAATGCTGTCCACTCTATGTTAAGAGCTACAGACTTGACACAACCACCGTCACCGCCAGCATTATCAAATATTTCTAAAGACCAATCTCCACCTACTGGTAAACCATACCACTGATCAAGGCCTAGGCCTGTATTAGTAAAACTTGCTGTCTCATATGTAGTAGAGAGTGTTGCACCTGTTTGAGCGATCGAACAGTCCTCATGATCAGGATTACCAGCAAACAGAGCACAAGAAATTGGTAAACCAGACTCTTCATCAAAAGTACATATCACGTTATCATTAGCTCCGCAATCACTATCAGTTAAGAAGATTGAGACACCACCTGGTCCTGTAAGAACGATATCTAAATCAGCGACCCAACTGTGAGCTAAATCAATATCAATATTAATATCAGTTATTACAGCCCCTGTTGTAGGTTGTACTACAGTCCCTGCACTTGTATATACTGAACCAGTAGATCCGTCATCCCAAGAAGTAGGTTCTTCTACTAAACTTAAAACAATCGTTCCATCACAATTCTCACCAGGCTCAGTAGACTGAAGACAATTTAATGTCACGTCAGCTGGAGGTATAATTACAGGAGCAATCTTGTCTTCTACAACTAAGTTACCCCAACAAGTATTATCATTACATCTATCATATACCATAACAGTATACTCACCACATGGTATATCAACGATACAACCATTTACATCATTTACATCAGTATTAGGGAACACTGCGTCGCCACCAGGTACCTTAGTAGCTGCGTCGCCACAACCTGAAACAACGTTATTTCCAAATTCGTCAGTTATATATACTTCGTAACAATCGAAGTAACATCCATAAGGTCCACCTTCTAAGAACATATCAGCACTAATAAATGCTTGACAATTCTCATCTAAAGAAAGATTTACAGAATTATTACATGTTAAAGAGTTAACTACTTGAGATTCTGGAATACCGTTAACAGTTATACAGAAATCACAGCTTGATACATTACCTGAAGCATCAGTTGCAGTATAAGCAAAACAGTGTATACCAATAGGTAACTCATCACCTGATTCGAACTCATTAAAAGTATCAAATCCAGGATTACCAGGAGTAGCCGTATCATCAACTTCAGCTTCTAATTCAGCAGCAATAAATGATGCAAGGTAAGATGCATCTAAAGCAAAACCGATACTTGTCAATGTACCAGGTGCTGCAAGTCCACATGCTGGAGCAACGATAAATGTATTCATACCAGTAGCAGTAGAACCATCACACGCTGGAGGCGTCTGTACAGATCTACCAACTGCGTTAAATACCTCGATAGCTACACTCGTACAACCCGCAGGTAATGTAGGGTATACCATAGTTGTAGGATCTAAGAAGTCAAAACATACACATGATCCATTATCAGCTGCGTCTAAAGTAACAGGCAATGTTGCAAATGGAACAAAAGTACCAGCACCATCATCAAAAGGAACCGTTACACCATCATAGCAATATACATTAATCACCGCTGTAGTTGTAGTACCAAATGTCTCTTGGTTATAACATACTTCCGTTAAGAAGTCACCTGGAGTAGTACCATCCAATATTTGGATTATACCATTAGGTCCAGCTCCACAAGCTAATGCAGAACCTCCTGTAGGATCAGCACACGGATCACAGAAAGGTCCAGTAAGCGATGATGAAGTTGCAGGACAATTGTCTAATGCTACTATTTCAAATTCATATTTCTGACAACATTCACCACCTTGTAAGTTGAAAGTAAAATCACCAGGACAAGTTAATGTTGGTGCTTCCATATCGTTTACTGTCACATCAAATTTACATGACAAAGGAAAACTCATTCCATTAGCAGATCCAGTTCCAGCATAACAAACTGTTGTTGTTCCTAAAGGAAAGTCAACACCAGCTTCTATAGTTGAAGGAGATACAGGACCGTCTGCACTAATCCCACCAGGAAGACCTGATACTACATAGGGCGAACAAGTTGTAGGAACATTAGTAGAAATGTTAATAAAGTTATCAGCACAGAAAAGGTTGATATCATTATCACCACCTATAATAAATGTACCACCATTCCAATTATTATAATCTGCAACACTTACAACAATATCCATACTAGCAACAGTACAATCACCATTACCTGTAGGCATACCGTCATCTAACAATAAAGGACCACCCTGAGGCGCATCAGTACCAGTAGCACCAGCAGGAAACACAGTTCCATTAGCTGGGAAGTTACCATCTAGGTTAGCTACTGTCGCAGGATTGATAAGAGGAGCTGGGAATGTTATAGGAGCTGATTCAAAACCAGCACCATTACCACCATTATCAGTACTCCACGAAATAGTAAAGGCCACCTCTGTTACACAGACACCTGGAGTTGGTCCAGAAGGAATCGTAACAGCATCTCCTGAGTACACTGCAGCAGTAAAAGTCAAATCGACATCACCAGTAGAAGTTTCCACATTATCAGAAGCTGCTACTAAATTACATCCCTCAGGATCAAATGTAGCTGGAGGAAGTATTGTGTTAGCAACACAAACACCTGGATCAGTATTTGCTACAATATCTTCAGGACATTCTATATCACAACCTGAAATACATGCTGTAGAGAATGATGCAGAAAGTACACCAGCACCTGGAGTAGTACAATCTATACCACCATCACCAGTACCAGCAACAAGGTCATTATCACTAGCAGTAGAACCACCGTCAAATAATAAGAAGTTTTGAGGCGCACAAGCCACCGCAACAAAAGCTGTTGCGTCCTCAGTTGTCTCAACTAATAAGTTACCGTTCTGCCATCCGTCACCGAAACTTTCATAAGTATAAAGTTCAATGACGTTACCATCAGTAACACATGCAGATACAGTTTGACCATCTACCCAACCACCAGAAGGAGTCGTATTGGCACATGGTACTGCTGGAGTACCACCAGCAGGCATAGAAGTAGCGTTAGAATTAACACCAGCTAAAGCCATACCGGCTGTAGCATCCCAAAGTAACCAAGAGTTTTCACCGTCGAAAGTCTCATTACTCATGGTAACGCTCACCTCCGTCGTACCATCAGCACATTGGGCGTTCAAGTTTGTAGCCGCTGATGAGAATATCACCATAGCTAACAAGCTGAACTGAATTAATGAATAAATCTTTTTCATAATAAAATAAGATTGAGTTTTGTTATAATCGAATATTTCTTAAAATCTATTGGAGTAATCCAGCATATGTTCTTAGTATACCTTCGGCATCGATTCCGATAGAGAAAGTACTCTCAACATAATTAGCTGTACCTTGATAAGCATCTAATAAAGATGTAGAAACATCTCTGCCATCAGATAAACTTGAAATTGCTGTATCAAGGAAATGTTTTTTAGAAGCGAATGTAGATTCTGCAACTGCACCATTAGTAAAAGGAGCATCAGCAAGAGATTTTGCTTCTTGTCTTAGAATACCAAGAGCCGTCTCTTCGTCTTGCGTGAAAGTATACTCCTTAATAATAGAAGCATTAATCGTCGCATTAGCTCCGTTTCTCGCCCCAGTGTTTGGGTTTGTATTAAACGTCTGAGCAGAAGCATCGGACGAATAGCTAAGAAAACATACAATAAAGACAAACATCATAGCTATTGATCTGAAGCCTGTCGTAACGCGTGTTTTCTCAAGGAAAGAATAAACGTTGTACGTTTTTTTCATGAGATTGAGTTTAAATAATTTAAATAAAATAATACTATAATAAATGGACACCATACATCTGGGGATGTCCCGGTTTAACATAATCCAACCTTATTAAAATATTTGAGGAGTAGTAGTGAAGTGATTTCGTCTTTTCTTCGTCTAATTCTCTTTCAAATAAAAGCTTAGTGTAAAATATGCGCATAGCATACCTTTCAACTCTACAAAGATAGTTTTTCAATTCAGGACAACACTACCGACGTATCGGTATATTTCATATATATATTTTTTTTAATATATAATTTGTGCTGTCCAAACGCTTTAGCTTTAGAATAACTATTATTGATAATAAAAATTAATTCTGCATCATCTTATCATCCATCACATCGTCGACTACAGTACCGTCATTCTTCATAACCTTACCGATATCGAATCTTACAGATAACTCGTGAGATCCATTGCTATATTGCTGATACTCATGACGGCTTGCATTATAGGCATAAGTGAAATTGAGTGTATTTACACCAAAACCTATTAAAAACCCAAGCTTCTCATCAGCGCCAACTCTATAGTTTAGCCCACCTCTGAGTCTATCGTCCAAGAATCTTCCTAATATATTTATATCAGCATGGAATGGAACATTCATTAACTTCTTAACCCATAATGAGGGTTCTAATGATATACCAGAATCAAGCTTATCAAATTTATATCCTACATTGAATATGAAGCCTATCTCTCTATCAGCAGTACTCGGGTTATCGTCTATACGAGAACTCACTAATGATGGCAAAGAAAGCCCATATGATAATAATCCATTATAGATACCTTGTACACCAAATGAAACATCAAAGAAGTTAGTCCCATCGATTCTGTCCAATACCTTAGGATCTGTAATATCGATTATGGGACCACCGATTACATCTCCAGAAAGACCGTGCTGTATAAACTCCGCCGATAGCCCGAATCCCAATACATTGGAGGGTGTATCTAAAGTATAAGCCAGTGATCCTTGTAACTTAGTCGTCTCAAGCGATCCATTAGAATCGGATATAAGCATACCTCCGAATCCTAATCGGTCAGCTATAGGTCCATCATAGCTTAATATGATAGACTTAGCAGAGCCTGGAAAACTTGCCCATTCATTTCTATAATTAAGGAGTACATGATGTTCTTTATCAAATCCTGTTGCTCCAGGATTAACTAATACAGGATTAAGGAATGACATCGAAGATATGTATCTCTCGTCAAAATACCTTTCCTGACCTGAAAGCACATTTACAATTATAATGCAAGTGACTAGTAGAATTAATTTTTTCATCTTATAATTTATCTATATCCTTAATAAGGGATTAGTCTCTTAATAATGTTATTGTACCTTTTGTAATCTGTCCATTGACGATATATACCCAGTGGTAGGCGCCTTCTCGTAAGGGTTGACCATCGAGATCGACACCATTCCATCCATTTCTATAGTTGGTACCATTGAATACCTTCCTTCCATATCTATCGTAGATAGCTAATGTATTATCTTGAGTATCAGCACATGTGATTATTAGATTATCATTACGACCATCGCCATTAGGTGTCATTACTAAAAGTCCTTCGCCACAGTTATCACCACCACCAGCACAATCTTCAACTACTAATGCTATAGATGCAGAACATCCATTGATATCAGTAACATTTAATACATATGTGCCTTGCGATAAGTTATCATTACTCGGTCCTGCATTAGGTAATGTAGGTGTCCACATATAATCGTAACCACCATTACCTCCATCTACAAATACTGATACTGAACCATTGGACTCACCAAAATCAGAACACATCACATCGTCTTCTTCTATTGTTAATGGCTCAGGAGACATCACTTCTATTGAAGATCCAAACATTCCCATATTACCAGCTGCATCTAGATATGATACAGAGTAATTGCCACCGCATACATTAGGTAATGTAAAAACTCCATCTTGAGCAATCTGGTAGGTTTGAGAATTACCAAATTGGTCTGATATTGTTATATTATATGGTGTTGCTCCATTAAGTATAGTACCTGTAATCTCGCCATTACAATCATTGCCAGAGCCACAGTCTGAAGCCAATGTATTAGTATTTACTATAAAGACTATACCGGAATCTAATGGAGAGATAGTAGTTTCTAATCCTGCAGAACAACCCATTGCATCTACAACTGATAAGGAATATAAGCCACTCATAGTTAAGCCTGAAAGGTCTTCAATATTAACGGGAGTGCCATCAGGGAATGTCCATGTAAAAACATATGGCATCTGACCTCCCATCGCAGTTACATCCACAGAATTTATAGTCTGTCCGGTTATATTAACTCTCAATGCATCAGGCGAAATTGGAACTGTAATAGGTAGTGACACTGGAACTCCTGTATCATCATCCGTAATAGTAATTGTATGTGTACCATTAGGAGCTGATATAGCACCACCAATGATAGTACATAGCTGAGGAGTTCCCATATTATTAATAAGTATCATACATGTCGTATTTCCACAACCTCCTGTTACATTCAATGATACTGAGCCATTCATCCCGGCACATGGTGCATCTGCTATACTATTAACAGATACCATTAGATCAGGACTTGTAGACCCAATATTAAATGTTATAGATTCTGAATCTCCTTGAGTATCTATAGCAGATAATGTATAATTACCTGCAGGTAATGATAAGATTTGGACTCCAATCTCACAATCAAATTCTTCCAAAGTTGTATTATTGACTAAGCTACATGTAAGACTACAACCACCTGTGATTGTTGTAGTAACTGAGCCATCAGAGTCACACATGGCGTCAATAATATCCCCAGCAGATACTTCTATAGGACCGTTACTTACTTCTGGTAAGCTGAAGTTAATTACTTGTTCTCCTCCACTTGCATCTCTGATACACACTGTATAATCTCCAGCAGCGTATGAGCTTAAAGGATTGTAGGTCATCTTAGGTCCGCCATTCAAGCTAACTGTAATAGCATAACCAGGACAACCACCTGTACAAGTTACATCAAAAGATCCACCAAATACATCGCATATTGCTGGCACTACATTAGTTACTTGACAGCTAAGCGGTGATGGAGCTATTGTATTGACATTAACTGTCCTTTCTCCAATGGCTCCACTAGAATCAGTACATCTAATGGTGTAAGTCCCTCCCGGTACATTAATAAAACATCTTTGATTAGGATCATACGTTAATGAGACACTGGTAGAAGATGCAGTAGGATTACCGTATACACCTGTACCACCGGTACAGGTAACGCATATTCTTCCATTAGAATTACAGCTAGAATCAGTGACACCATCTACCTGAACAACTACAGGATTAGATGCACCTGTAACTGTGAATACTTGTGTCTGCTGACACTGATTAGCATCAGTTACTAATAAAGTGTATGTACCAGCTGGCACGTTATTTAAATTAGGTACTTGCGGATTAAATTGCTCCATATATGGAGGTGTTCCGCCAGAAATCACATAATTTATTGTACCTCCTGTTGTTCCAGATGCAGGAGTAGTATTTCCATTAATCACAATTGCTTGTGGCTCTGTTACAGTAGGTGTAGAAGTAGCAGAATTTCCTGCACTATCAGTTACAGTAACAGAATATGTACCTGCACTGAGGTTATTCTGAACACATAGTCCATTATTGTCAGTTGTTGTTCCGAGTGTTGCCCACATACAAGTGTAAGGAGCTGTACCGCCACTTAATGCTAAACTTATGCTACCAGTAGAAGCGCCATTACAATCAACGTTAGTTGATGATGGCGTAATTGAAACTCCTCCAGATGGCGGACAACCGAAAGTTACATTAACAGTTCCTTCTACTAACTGAAAAGGAATTACTGCATCACCGCTTGGGCCTGACGCTGCTATTTCTATAGGCACGGGATCTCCGACAAAGCTTATAGGCGTTGTACTATTACAAGGTCCTACAACATCATAACATATTGTAAATAAGACCGTTCCGTCTGGTAAGTCTATAGGATCAGGATTATTCCATGAGAATCTTAGTACATCTCCTACTTGGTTGAATAAAGATTCAAATAGTGGTAATGTCTGGTTAAGATTAGTCAATGAACTGTAACTTAATACAGAATCATCCCATTGTACTGCAAACTGTGCAGTTACTATATCATCAAAATTATTAGTCGTTATATCTACACATACTGTTGATTGTGAAGCTGTTACACTTTGAGAAATCAAAGTAAACTCTCCTACTGGAGGCATACCACTTACATTAATAGTACCTGGAACTGGACAAGTATCTAATACATCACCCGTTGAATTAGAAGCTTGTATTACAGTAGGCATACTCTGAGCTACTATTGTTGTTGATGTACCTGGATTTCCTATTATATCGAAACAAAGCTCATATAACACTGTACCATCAGCAAAAGTCTCAGGCGTAACAGTAGTGTTATCAAACCATACGTAAGTAACTGTTCCATTAGCCTCGTTAACATTAAATGATGCAGGGCTTGATCCTGGAAGTATAAAATTCTGAACACCAGTATATGTCATCACTGAAGGATCCCATCCTGTACTCATCTGAAAAGTAGAAACGTCGCTAAAGTTATTAACTACCATAGGGATACATATATTATCTCCATTGGCTACTGTTGCATTCTGGTATACTAGTTCTAATTCTCCATTCTCACATACAACTGGTGGATCGATACCACCACAGTCCGTGCCTGGTATCGCAACAGGAAAATCATTGGCTATAGCACCTATCTCATCCTTTTCGTTATGGATGACCTCTATTCTTAAGAATGGAGGTTGTGGATCGCCTAAAGTCAGTGACGTCATGTCACAAGGCATCCCTATTATGTTAAATCTCATTGTGAATAGTAAAGTCCCATCAGCTAACGATTGTGGTACAAGACTCAGACTACTCCAAGAAAGCTTCAATTTTCCTCTGACAACTGTCTGATTGTCATCTGGTAAGCTCAAAGCTTGCCTATTAAAATCAGGTAAATCAGTGGTTACAAAGGGTAATGTGTCAATTCTCATGACTGTAGAATCCCAATAGATGCCTACTTGAGCTGCTAATAGCTCTTCAAAATTAGCCACCTTAACATCTACATCATAGACACCACCTGGTGCCGGCATAGAGCTTGTGGAGAATTCAAATTCTAATGGTTGACCTATAGCTGTAAGAGCTATCAACAAAAAGAAGGAAACTTTTATGAGCCGTGTAATCATAAAAAAAGGATTTAAAAAATAAAACGCAAAATTAATAATATCTACCTGTAAACATTGGCATAACCAAAATTTAATGCAATAAAATTAAAACTCAGAGTTACATATTAAATAATCATAGAATGATTAACTGTGCTGATTATTTGCGTATAAAAAGTACTACTATGGTATTGATACAATTTATGATCCTAATTGTCTCATATGAAATTCTCTAATCTCAACCTCTAAGATTGTAAGCCTTGCCTATAAAAAGGCTGTCTCGTTAAAGCTATACTTTGACTATGTTTTCAGACTTGATCTTTCAATTACATCAACTATCCATTGGGACATTAAGAACTATAAATTTTATAACGTTCGAAGACTGCATTATGTGTATAAAAAAAGTCCCTTTCAAATATATTGAAAGAGACTTAAAATTTCTCAATAACGTTGGTATTATCTTATTCTATAAATATCATTTTTCTTGAATCTGTAAATGACTCAGCAGAAAGGTGATAGTAGTATATTCCTGAACCATTAAGGTCTTGAGGTAATATCTCTACTGCGTTATTACCTTTAGCATAAGTATCACTTATAGACTTTACAACCTTACCATTCATATCATAGATCACTATTTGCACATCCATTGCGCTATGTAAATCAAAATTAATCACTGTCTGATGACTGAATGGATTAGGCGTATTCTGGTATAACTTGTTCTCTAACGAAGCATTACTCTGAGACTTAAGATTTAGAGTTATCACATTGTCATCCTCACTATATACTTCACTATTCATTCCAGAATGAGCGATACTTAGCATATCATCTGCTAATAGAGTCTTAGAGCTTGCTACAGTCAGATAAAATAGAGCTTCATCTTGACCTATAGATTCTGATTCAGAATTATGCCATAGAAGCTTAACGCCTCCATTAGTTATATTATAGTTAGTAGCATTAAGTTTTAATTTACCTGACTCTATCTCCATGATCTTAACATCAGAAGAAGCATTAAGATGTAACTGAAGTCCTTGTATGTCTTGAGCATCTTCTAAATAGAATGGCACTAAGTACACGCCATTAGATATCTCAAGAATTTCGTTCTTTAATTCTGTTACAGATTTACTTCTGCTTTCTATCTCTGAATCATTAATGTTAAAGCTTACAGAACCATTGACATCTCCTACCTTAACAGCTACGAAGTTATTAGCCATCATATCATTAGATATCTCATAGATGTCAATATTCTCATCTAATGGCCATGGTACAAGCTGATCAATAAAGTTCTGACTCTTATCTACGAATCTCCAGCTATCGTTCTGAGGTAATTCATCATAGATACCTAATATAAGTTTTCTAAGTTCTATAAGATCTAATGCTGTAATACTCTCACTGTTATCTACATCGGCTGCAACAACCTTGTATGGAGAATCTAATTTCCTAGAACCTAGTATGTGTCTCTGTATCGTCAGTAAATCAATCGTAGATACACCATTAAGATAATCATCGTTACTGCTTACTGATACTCTATAATCTATATTCTCAATATTATCAGAGAACGCAAATTCTCCACTGCTATCAGTCTCAGACAAATCAACAGTATTACTAACCATGTTCTGTAATACTACTTCTACCCCTTCGACCATATCCGCATTTTCTGTTACTATACTTCCTGCGATCATTGTACCTGTTCCAGTACCCGTTGTATCGGATTCACATATGTCATTATTAGCTTGTATATCTATTGTCGTCGTACAGAAATCTTGGTTACCAGAACTATCTGTAATCCATATCTGAACTTCTGTAATTCCAAGATCACTACAATCAAATGTCATATTAGTATCGTTAGGATTCATACTAAATGAAACTTCTACGGGTCCACAATTATCTGTACTTCCAAGGTCAAAATCACTTGCCCATATCTCTACCGATGGATCATCCATAGAATTATTAGCTTCCATCAACACTGTAGTCACACCACTTCTACAATATGGTGTAGGCAATTTAGAATCCTCAATAACAATAGAATGCTGGCATGAATTATCATCACCACATATACCTTCTGCTGTCCATACTACATTATAAGTACCCACACCTAAGGTGCTCGATATATCTCCGCTTCCAGATCTCGTAAAGTTATTAGGGCCTGATATCACATAAGTTATCTCATCAGAATCTACCGGCTCATTCTTGCATAAATCCATAGCTGATGGTGCTGTGATACTAACGCTACCTAAGCATGTGCTATCAGTAATATCTACCGTAAGGTCTGATGGACAATTACTGAATTCTGGTCCATCATTCTGTGATACTTTTATAATCTGAATATCACTCCACTTACCTAAATTAGAACCGTTATTAGCATTATGTGTACACCAGTCTATGACAGTCCATGTTCTTATAACTTTTATACAAAAGCCTTCTACCTGTTCGAATACTAAGTCTTTATAAGAGTAAGTTAAGCTTCCACAGAAAGCAGCTTCATTAACTGGTACCCCTCTGTAAGTAGGCGCATCCCCAAGATCCGTGCTAAAGTTCTCACAAGTCGCATCTTCTCTATCCGCTGGGAATACAAAACTATTCTGATTGAGCACTACATCACTGGCAAAATTAAATGTCTGCGTACATTGGGATAGCGTCTCAGTAGAACCATTGATTGTCAATGAGAATGTTCTTACTACAGTCCCAAGTCCACACTGGTCATCAAAGTCTGTAACATCATCGAATGTAATATCTCCAGCACCACAATCATCTGTAATAACTGCTGTACCATAATCAGCAATCCCTATATCATTTATCTCTGAACAATCAAGATTAATATTTAATCTACTTGGGCATGCTATATTAAAGCCAGACTTATCTTGTACGACCACGCTTACCTCACATGTATTGCTTCTACCGCCTTCGTCTGTAACTTTAAGCTGCACCATAATTGTATCGCCAGCTTCCTCACAACAGAATGAAGCAAATTCTCCAAATTGTCTATCAGAAGAATGTCCCGAACATACTGAATCCGATCTCTTAATTTCTAAGCCTACGGGACCACCACATTGATCAAAAGAACCATCATCAATAGAAAGGGGATATACTCTACCCCATCCTGAGTTATCCAGTGATACTACTGTATACTGATCACATACTGGTACGGGAGCATTATCATCAGCTACTATTATTTCAAATCTACATTCAGATTCTAATCCACACTCATCTGTAAATACATATCTTATCCAGTTTCTTCCGCTCTGAAGTCCATCAGCTCTGTAAGTGTTATTACCTAAAGATACTGCTGGATTGAATGCTTGATTGATATCATCAGGATCTCGCTCGTCACCTCTTAAAAACTCTACCCTTACCGATAGTTCAGAACATTCCACTATCTGGGCTTTTACTCCTGTTCTATCAGACATATCAAGTGGTCTAAATACTACTGAAGCAGTACAATCATTTCCTGACAAGAATACCATATCATCAGGTGGACAAGACACAGCATTAGGAGGTTGAGTATCCTCTATTTTAATAGTCTGGTAACTCTGAGAATATTGTCCTATACACCAATCCAACGCCGTCCATCTTCTTAATATTTTTATACTGTTAGCACCACACAGATTGAATGTATCATCTGAGAAAGTTACATTGATTCTACATAGATTATCTTCATCCATAATCACATTACCATCAAGCATAGGCTGTCCAGTATTTTCAGGCTTCAGGTCAAGTTCTCCACCACTCATAGGAGCATCTATACAATCCCTGGTATAGTTATCCGGAAACACTATATCAGATAAATCTTTCTTCTGAAATGCAATTCTAAATTCACAAAAATCAGTACTTAATCCTACATCATCTTGTGTATAATATCTTATGACTCTCTCTGCTGTGATCTCATTAATGCAGTCGACACTCTCTATCTCATCATATGTAATTAAAACCTGAAGATTAGGGTCACAATTATCTACAATCTGATAGTCGAAGAACGATACAGAATTAATAGTTGTTGATATACCATTAGCAGGAACTGTAGATGTCTCAAATATAAATTCTATACATGTCGATGTATCAACTTGAGTTCCTATAATATCTCCATTGATCATATTATTAGTAATTGTAAATGGAACTTGAGATCCATTAAATGAGGCGCTACCGCTCCCCGTACTATAACCAGCAAAATTTAGAACTGCTGATTCTATAATCTCCCACGGTTCTGGCCCAGCAGCTGTAGCAGGTCTACACATAGCTACAGTAATTGTATTAGGGTTAGAATCTGTGTCTCCTCCCTGACTTGTGTAAGTCACTGATGACGAACTTGAGAAAAGGTCAGATAAATCTTCGTTACAATTAACTGTAAAGTCATCAATACAAGATATCACAGGAGGAAGCTTATCTTCTACAGTAAAATATCCCCAGCAAGTAATTGTCGTATTATTATCATTGACAAAAAAGACTTCTGCTTTCCATCTATCTCCAATGTATGATCCATCTACACGTGGATATACGAGGACTCCGTTAACTAATTCAGTCCTATCAACTATTACATCATCTTCTGTTTTAAGATTGACCATGTAAGAGCAATTATCTCTTTCATCTTCTAAGATTAATGCTGGTGTTATCTCCGCATCACAATCCGACCCTAAGGAGATCTGAATGCTATCATTACAACCTAATGAAATGGGACACTGTGCACTTGATCTTACACTGAACATCATAATCAATAATCCACATAATAATGCAGACGACTTTAAATTATGAACGCTGAACAATTCTATAATTCTCATAATAAATTGAATTACTGGCCGAGGCCTGTTTGTTTTTAATTTTTAATCTTGTTATAGCTGTTCAGACTATGGGGAGAATTGGAATAAATTGAGTGTTTTTAGATCATCATTTTATTTACGTCATACGAGTTGATTCTCGAATGCAAATTTTATTAAGTTTATCGTATTCTTGACACCGAGCTTACGCATGATGTTCTTCCTGTGTACGCCGACTGTCTGATCGCTTATGTATAATTCCTTAGCGATCTCTTTATTATTCTTTGCCTCTGTAATAAGCTCAAGAATTTCATGCTCTCTCTTTGTTAATTTTTGCTTGATGACAAATCTATCTTCGTAGATACTTTTTCTACTATTGGTTAATCTCTTGCCATTAGGTGGAGTTATGTGCAGTCCAGGACCTATATAGGTCTTATCATTCATTACATCGTTAATAGCCTCTATAAGATGTTCTGGTTCGTTTGATTTAATTATATATCCATCTGCACCATTCTTGAGTGCTTGACCGACAAACTTGTAATCACTGTAAGATGTCATTACAAGAATCTTTACACCACGGAATTGTTTTCTAATAAGCGGAATAAGATCAAGTCCATCAGTCTCAGGAAGATTAAGATCCATTATGACGAGCTGTGTATCTAAATTTTTATGTAGGAATAACAATAGCCCCTCTGCTGAATCCTCCTCACCACGTAGATCTATGTCAATAGCATCACTCGCAGCAAAGAAGGCTTTTAGCCCAGCTCTGAATATACTCTGTACGTCTACTATTACGCTATTAATTGCGGACATGTAAATTATTAAATTGTAAAATTCGTTACCGTCAACAATTCGGAAGACGGATTAATAAAGGTCTAAAAGCAAAAGGAGTGCCAAAATCGGCTGAGATGCCCGAAAAATATACACATTATGATTATATATAATACGATTTGGACTCTATAAGAGAGGTGTTTTCACCTACAGATTTTACATAATTAAAGCCTTTCTGGATACTGTAGGCGGCCGTATTTCCCTTTATATCCATGGCTATTACGCCAACTTGTATGTCTTTAGTGTTATTTTTTCTTACAATTCTTTTTATAGCTTCTTCGCATGCACTTTGTACGTCATAACCGTGTCTTAATAATTCTACAATAAGAAATGTCGTGCAGTTTTCTAAGACTAATTCTCCCAATCCTGTAGCTGTAGCAGACCCATATTGAGGGTCTAAATACAATCCTGCGCCTATTATTGGAGAATCTCCTACTCTTCCTGCCATTTTATAGGATAAGCCGCTTGTAGAGCATCCTCCGCTTAATTCTCCGAGCTTATTACGAGCTATCATTCCTATTGTATCATGTCTTTCTATATTGACTTTCGGGCTATATTCTGCTTTCTTTAACCATTCTGTATATTCGGCTTTACTATTATCAGTAAGTAGCTCTTGAGCTTTAAAACCTTGCTCTAAGGCAAATTTTTCTGCGCCCGATCCCGATAGAATTACATGAGGTGTAGCCTCTAATACTTTTCTAGCGATGCTAATAGGATTCATATAGTTCTGGACATACGTTACAGAGCCTGCGTGGCCGTCTTTATCCATTATACAAGCGTCTAAGGTAACATTACCGTCTCTATCAGGTCTACCTCCATAGCCGACTGACATATCATTAGGATCTGACTCGACGGTATTGATTCCTTTCTCAATAGCTGACAAAAGATTACTACTATCGGCTCTGAGTAACTTCATTGCTGTTCTATTAGCAGTCTGATTATTCCATGTACTCAGTATTATATCTTCATTATTGAAATCAGAATTTATATAAGTTTTATCATCTGACGCTTTACAGCTCTTTAGTAAGGGTAATGTTATCGCTGATCCGATCAATTTCTGAAAATGACGTCGTGTTAATGGCATTGCTATTATACTATTTAAGATTAAGATTAATAATGTCCCGTATATTTTGCCCTAATTCTCCGATTTCTTCGTTAAAAATACTCGCGGTTACCTGTGCCGCCCACGGCGGTAGCTAAAGTTATCATTCAGCCCACCCACTTTCGTGGTTCACTTTTTTCGAGTATTGTCATACTCGATTCGTCTGCAACGAAATCTTTCGCTTATGCCTTGAACTTGAAAAAATTAATTTCTAAAACTAATGGGACATATTCAACCTTAAATGGTATTAGATATCCTGTTAGGTAAATTTTTTTTTAGGAAGCAGGCACTATCTAATAGTTGTAAACTACAATATACAGCTATATCATAAAGAATATTGGGCGTCTCTGATTAGGATAAAACGAAGAAGTAGAATGGATATTAGACCTTAAGAGTCGATTACTTCTTGATAAGCTTAAGTAGATTATACTGCTCTCCAGATGTTATAAGGACATTATATACACCTATAGTAAGGTCTGCATCAAACTCAAGTAAGATATTGTTATCACCTACATAGAGCTCATGTTGGCTCACGTGGATGACTCTTCCATTATTATCAAATAACTTAATGTCAACAACCTTAGAGTCGTCAGATTTAACTTTAATGTAAGTATGATCTGTAACTGGGTTAGGATAAGCTATAGCGGATAATGACTCTGAACCTAAGACTGGCCCTGAAGGTATCAGTCCATGAGGCATAGCTATGAACAGATTTTTCTGCATAGCTTCTATACTTGTGTTTCTCATAAGTATATCATAAAGGCTTACATTTCTAATACTATTAACATTAAGGTCGGTGAACACAGGATCATTTTCAAAATAAAATCTGTCTCCATCTCTGAGTCTCTGAAATTGATCTTTGATAATTCTAACTACAAGTTCTCCAAATATTGCATCTGACATATGACGTTCTGCAAGCATTCCTACCCATGCATCTATGTTATCTACAGAACCATACATTTCCTCAAGCAACTGAGCATCAGCAGTAGAACCGACAAAATCTGAGAAGTTACTGACTTTCGGCAATCCGAAATCTGACCTAAGTGTATTGTAGTCACTTATTCCTCTATCTCTACCTCTAAATATATTAATAGATGCCAGATCTAAGCCTCCAGCACCAGGTGCCCCAAAAAGGAAATTTCTGAGATCATCTATAACTTTGCAATCTAATTCTTGCATTACTTGAGTCCCCATCCCCTTAAAGTAAGGTTCTATACCTCCAGCAATTTCTACAGCGAATGGATTAAAGTATGCGTCTTTTAACTGAATACTACCCTGAGAAATCTCACCTCCATCATCACCCATTCTGACGATACTACTATTAATAAGCGTATGTCCTATTCTAAAAGCTGCACCAGAAAAAACATTTGATATCGAAGGATCCACGTAAGATCTGTAACCGCTATAAGTAGGAAGATTAATTCCTATAGCTGGCAACCATTCATTAAAAGTTATATTCTGGATATAAGCACCCACATATTTTCTTGCTCTCTGATATACTTGCTCACCAGTCCAGTTAGGGTGATTAGCTCTTAGCTCATCACACAATCTGTTATGTTCTCTTACAAAAAGAGTATGTAATCCCAACAATAAAGGATTTTCATTAGCCCTTATATCACCTGCTACATATAACTTACTTAAGCTTCTCGTATCATCGGCCATATCAGGTGCTGAATCGATGTGATCATCTGAAAACTCTCCAGATGTAGTATTCCAAGGCAGCAAATCACCTTTCGAAACCTTTAATTTTCCATCGCCCTGAAAATCTCTTAACCAGTCAGCTCTTTCTTTATCGGAGCCATAAACTGCTGAGCCATCAACGAATGATGATACCGAATTAGAATACTGTCTGGGATTACCAGGCGCATCTCCTGTTCCTTCTATAGCTTTATTTCTTGAAGTAAATATGAAGTCAGCGGATGAGAAATGCTGATCATCTTCTGGAATATCCAAAAATATGGGCTCCCGACTATCAGATTCTACCAATGTTATATCATGATCTAAAAATTGACCAAATACCCATACATAATCACTTAAATTATGCGAGTCAAATATATTATCTGTCTGATCAAAAATTTTGTTGCTGAGTTCTCGAGGGATAGGAAGATTGCCGTTATTGACTTCAGAATAGCCATCAGCGTAATTGACAGATGATTGTCTTAGAACCTCAGATTCTGAGGCACCCCATTCTTTGTGTAAGAAGTTATTACCTTCTCCAGTATAGGATCTGTTCTCCTGACCATATAGGCCAGATGTACACACGAAAACAAACATCACAACGAAGATCTTATGCATTCTTCACTAGGTTTACGCTCAAAGGATTAAAATTCTCAGAAATGGTTCAAGTTTCAATAAGGTGCAAATATAGTAAAGCACCTCAAATAAACTATAGTTAGAGCTTTATTAACCTAACATTTAACCATGTCTAAAAGACTTTGTTTTTAATCCTTATAAAAGAGCAAATTCTACTATTATATAGCTCTAAGAGAACATTAATAATGGAAGGCAATCTCTTAAGCTGGAATTTCCAATTTTAATTCTCTATCAATCAGTAGATTATATTCAATTAATTCTATCAATATATAGTTGTATAAATATTATGCCAATTTGTCTAATGACAAATACTATGAAAGGAATTCAATTATAAAAAATATAAAATTGCTCAGTAGCAATCATTTTTTCTTTACATAGATAGAATGTATGTACCTGATTGTCAGATATTTATATAAAAAAATTCGGTATTTCTTGCTAGCTGAGCTAATATTGATCATTTATCATAAAAAAGGTACAAATAATAAGCTCTATAGAAAGCTCGTAAAGCTGTAATTAGAAAAATCAATAGATGTAATAAGGGAGAATAGGAGAATTTCTCCTCCGATTAGTATCTGATTACAGATGTGCTTAACTTTCGGAAAGAAATTGAAACTTGGTTATTACTTCATTTTTATTAGAATATAAAGCATATCTGCGGCTATTGTATAGACCTATACTTATTGCACTACTATGTCTGAGTTCTAATTACATAAGCTTAGGCCAAGTAAAAAATGTTTCTAATCTGCATAATCACTTGATAATATTATCAGGAGATACGATAATCAGTCAAGCCAATACTATTATACCCAGTACAATAGTAATAGATTCTAAAAATGGCATAAAAACCAGCGATATAACCATAGGCAATACTACCCTGTCCATCTCGACTTACGAGCTAGATACTATTAAGCTACAGTATAGAACTATGCCTTTTAATATCGCTGAGACTTCGGCTATCATAGATTCTAATACTATGGACACTGATCTTAGAGTGAGACTCACGGACTTAGATTATGAAGAAGATCTAAAGAGAAGAAGATTCATACAGTCCAATAAGCTTGAATATAGCGGTAGCTTCAGCAGAGGGGTCGCCTTCGGTAATTCTCAGGATGTCGTTCTTAATTCCAATTTCAATATGCAGATGAAAGGTGATCTAGGTAACGGACTATTCGTAAGAGCTGCAATATCAGATGAGAATATTCCAATACAGCCTGAAGGAAACACGCAAGTACTACAAGAATTCGATAAGATATTTATAGAAGTACAGAAAGATAGAACAGCAGTAGTCGCAGGTGACTACGAGCTATCCAGACCTGACAGTTACTTTATGAATTATTACAAAAAATTAAAAGGTATATCTGTAAGATCTCAAGCAAATATAGGTGGAGAATGGACAACTTCTAATAAAGCGAGCTTCGCGATATCAAGAGGACAATTCAATAGACAGACATTGCCTATACAAGAAGGTAATCAAGGACCGTATAGACTACTTGGTGCTAATAATGAAGTATTTATCCAGGCCTTATCTGGAACAGAAAAAGTATTTGCTGATGGCCGATTACTGACAAGAGGCGAGAAGAATGACTACGTTATAGATTACAATAGATCAGAAATTAGATTTACTCCTAACATGGTCCTTAATACAAATATTAGAGTCATCGTAGAATTTGAATACACGGTCCAAAGATACTTGAGATCCTTATATGCAACCCAGTCAACAATAGAAAATGACAAGTGGCGATTCCATATTAACCTATATAGCGAACAAGATAGTAAGTCCCTCACAAGTAACATAGAATTAGATACGACTGACATTAGAATCCTTACGGAAGGGGGAGACAACAACACATTCCGAAGTGGCATCTTTATCCCTAACGAAGAGACATCAGATGACATCATTAAATACAGCATTCAATCAGACGGTACGCTTATATACGCTCCTAATGATAGCGCAGGTTTAGTCGGAGCTCTATTCTCTAATGTAGGTGATAATATGGGCAGCTATATTATAGATACTAATGTCGCCGCCAATGGTAGAGTCTACAGATTTGTAGGTGAAAACAACGGTAACTTTGAGCCATTAGTAAATATTATTCCACCTGAGAGAAAGCAACTTTCTACTTTTGCAGCAGGATATTCTATAAGCGACAGTACTGATGTCTATATAGAAGCAAGTCTAAGTAGCGTAGACCTCAATAGATTTTCAGAAATCAACAATGACGACAATAACGGTACGGCTATACACTCCTCATTTAATGACACAAGAATTATAAATGCTGAGTCTAATACCCTGCTCAAATCAGAGGTCAGATTTGAGTATGCCTCACAAGATTTTCAAGCGCTTAATCCTTATAGGCCACCTGAGTTTTTACGAGATTGGAATTTAGATTTTATCAATCAGAAAAACGATCAAGTATTATACAATGCCACAGTAGCTATCTCCAGACTTTCTAACTACGCCAAGTATAGCTTCGGAGGATTCCATGACAAGGGTCTGTATGATGGTAATAAACACATAGGAGAGCTTAATTACCTCCAGAATGGCTGGAATATTAACCTTATAGGCAATTGGCTGCAATCTAAGAGTAATACTGAGCGTACAACATTTATCAGGCCTAAAGCAACAGTGTCAAAACAACTTTTTAATAGAAAAATAAAGATCGGTACATACTACGAAAAAGAGCAAAACCTAAGGCGTGAAGCAAGTACGGATACCTTAAAAAATATAAGCTTTAATTATGATCTACTGAGAGCTTATATCGAAACTAATCCATCAGATAATCTAAGCCTCACTCTCAGTGTCACTAAGCGCTATGATGATAGAGGAATAGAAAATAGACTACAACGTATTACTGAAGCTACAGACTATGGACTAAGCGGTAACTGGCAACAATCTAATCATTCAACATTAGTATGGAAACTTATATTAAGAGACTATATCGTCGAAGATATCTATAAAGAAAATGACAATGACAACAAGACATTTATAGGTAATATAGATCACAAATTATCCCTGCTAAATACTGGTGTGTCACTCAATACTTATTACGAAGCGAACAGTGGCCAAGAACCAAGAATAGAATTTCAATACATTAAAGTACAAGATGGAGAAGGCTCATACTTATGGAATGATTATAACATGGATGGTGAGGAACAAATCACAGAATTCGAAATCGCCATATTTCCCAATATTGGTAGCTATGAAAAGATAAGTATATTCAATAATGAATTCATAAGTACTAACAGGAATGTGTTAAATCAATCTCTAAAAATCGAGCCTTCAAAATTCTTAAATAACAAAAATAGCTTACTATCAAGGTGTATTATCTCAAGTCGATATAGAATAGATCAAAAGTTACTCAATCAAAATGATGGAGGATTTATACAGCCGATTTCTTTTAATCTCGAGAATGAGAACTTAGTTGCATTTCAGGCGTCATTTGATCACAACTTATTTTTTAATAGAGGTAATCCGAAGTACGATATCCAATTCGCCTACAGGTCAGTCAACAATAAATTATCTCAGATCTCAGGAGATGAGACGCGTCTATCAGATCAATACTACACCCGGACAAGAATCAATCTCAAGAAGAAGGTCGACGTCCTATTAGAGACAGCATTAGGCAACAAGAAAAATGATCATAGCATATTTGACAATCAAGATTATACCATTGGATTCTGGAATGTTATCCCACAGATTAATTTTAGACCTTCAAGTAAAATGCGTATCATTCTTAAGTACAAAATCGAAAAGAATAGAAATAGAATTGGAATGTTAGAAAGCTCCAATATTAATGACGGAGGAATAGATTTTACTTGGAGGAAAAGCAGTCAATCCAATCTGAAATTAGAGTTTAATATCGTTCAGATAAGATACGAGGGGCAAAGAAATACACCGATAGAATTTGAAATGCTTCAAGGATTAAGAAATGGCCGTAATCTCGTATGGAATTTTAATTATACAAGAAGACTTTCTAATAGTATAGATATGATTGTAAACTACGGCGGAAGAAAATCTGAAGATTCGAGATTAGTACATACTGCAGGTGTACAAATGAGAGCAATATTCTAATTATGTTAAGTCTAAAACCCATAAAGGGAACAATTTTCATTGTTCCCTTTTAAAAATAGTACTATTCTAAAAAATAGCTTGATACTCAATCAATCTATCTTGCTACTCCTAATCAGTAATATCCTTCATCACAGGAGCTAAATAATTCTTTATAATATCTTCCAGAGAATTCGCTTTTATTAAGGTTATGCACATTGCTTTGTTTTTAGTCGCAATATTTAATAAGGCAAGTTTATCTCCTGACTTTATATCTAATTTTTTTCTGACATCCTTCGGTAAAACCAGTTGACCTCGTTCATCACAACTCACTATTGCCTCTACTGAAAAATTAGATTGTGCCACTATATTCTTGATTTCAAGATCAAATATATGATAATATTCTGATATTTCTATTTTTTCTGATAATTCTGATTTTTATATTTTTTCTTATTTATCAGATTAACAATTTAATCTTTGTCCGCATTAGAACAAGAACAGTGCATCCGCTACGTGTCATGTTTATATATTTGCAATAAATAATTTCAATCTATGAAGTACCTAATCACCCTATGTTTGCTATCGCTTATCTCAATGACTGCCTCAAGTCAGACAATATGGCGATCAATAGAAGAGATCGATTCTTATAAAAAGGCTGATAAAATGAGGACTATCGTCCCAGATAAATTTGGCTTATATGAGATAAATTATACACAGATGGTCAAGCATCTATCTAAAGCTTCTAATGAAAACATAGAAAAAACAAATCTCAAAACTGTAGAATTCTCTCTACCACTCCCTGAGGGTGGTATCATTTCTATGACATTCGTAGAGAGTCCTAATATGAGTCCGGTCCTAAGTTCTAAGTTTCCAGATATCAAATCTTATAGAGGTTATAATCCTAATAATCCTTCAGAACATGCACGTATTGATTTTGGACCTATGGGATTCCATGCTGCAATTGTTACAAGAAAAGGTACTGTATATATAGATCCTTACTATACATTTCCTGACGACATGTGTATGAGCTATTATGTAAAAGATCACCACGTAGATCAGTCCCAATATGTTAATGGATGTGGATACAATCATTATAATGATGAGATAAAGAAAGAAGAAGCGCTGTATGTTAATCCTTCAAATACCTCAACGCCAAAAAAATCTATGCCTGTAATCAAAAGAACCTATAGAATGGCTCTGGCATGTACTGGAAGATGGGGTTCGATATGGGGAACACCTGAGAATGTAATGTCAAGATTCAATACTGGAGTGAATAGATTTAATATCATATTCGAAAACGAAGTAGGTATACATTTTGAACTTATAGACGATAATGACAAACTTATATTCTTCACAGATTCAGATCCTTATTCTGAGCCAAGTTTAGGACGTGTAACATTGGGCGAGAACACATCAGTTATTAATAATGAAGTTGGTTCTGGCAGTTATGACATAGGGCACGTATTCACAACATTCTGTACTGACGGTGTAGCTGGAATTGCGTTTGGCGGTTCAGTATGTAGAGGAAATAAAGGTGGAGGGGTGAGTTGTGTAGGTACTTCTGATGTCTCTAATTTCATAATACAAACAGGTGCTCATGAGGTAGGGCATCAATTCTCTGGTGGTCATTCTTGGGATAATTGTCCTGGTAACGAAACCCAAAGAGCAGCAGAAGTGGCTTTCGAACCTGGTAGCGGGTCTACTATATTGTCTTATTCCGGATTGTGTGGCAGTAACAACGTACAAGGCCCTAATGACGATTACTTTCATGTAGGTAATATTAATCAGTTCTATGATTTTGTAGAAGCATCATCATGTGGTCTTATAGAAGTATCTGATAATAATTCACCAGATCTTTTTGTAGACATTCCCGAAGGACTTACTATACCGATAAGTACTCCATTCGAATTAGACGGACGAGCCGTAGATCCTGATGGCGATATGATGACCTATAATTGGGAACAGATGAATCGTAACTCAATCCCTAGTCAATTAGGATCCCCTACCCTTAATGCTCCAAGTTTCAGATCATTTCCTCCAGGTACTAATACGAAGAGGACTTTCCCTCGTATAGGAAATATTCTTGCTGGCATAGGAAATCCCAGAGAGGTATTACCTACTTATAGCAGAGATCTAAACTTCAGATTTACGGTGAGAGATAATCACCCAGGCGTAGGTGTAACGGTGTGGGAAGAAGTAGAATTTAAAGCTTCAGATACAGCTGGTCCATTCGTAATAACTAACCCTCGACAAATTACTTTCGTAGAAGTAAATGAATCCCTTTCCGTAGAATGGGATGTCGCCAATACTGATAATGATATTATAAATTGTCAAACTGTAGACATCTTTTTATCTACCGATGGAGGCAGTACATTTGATATCCAATTGGCAGATGATGTACCTAATGATGGATCCCATACAGTGACGATACCTAATAATCTTACTAATTCTGGAAGGATAAAAGTAAAAGCAAGTAATAATATATTTTTCAACATAGGCAGAGGTGAAGTTATCATAAGAGCTCCCGCTGCTCCAGGATTTTATATAGATCTGGCTGAGAATGATTTTAATGTATGTCTACCAGAAAATGTCAGTGTAGAAATTCAGGGTACAACTTTTCAGTCTTTTAGTAATGATGTAACTTTAGATTTAATATCTGGTCTTCCTGACAACGCAAGCTTTGAATTTACCAATAATCCAATGACACCAGATGGTAATTCTATGTTAAACATAAATCTGAGCGATGTCACAGAGTCAGGAGTATACGATATCGTGATAGAAGCAACTTCGCCAGATGCCACTACGATAACACAGAGCCTTCAATTGGAAGTCACTGGTACCGATATGAGTGATCTTCTCCTGCAAAGTCCTGTGAGCGGATTAGAAGCATTAAGCGGCACACCAAAATTCGAATGGTCACAATCAATCAATGCCCAAAGCTACAGACTCGAAGTAAGTACTTCACCAGAATTTGGTACTACTAATATTATTGACTTAGATAACATCCTTACGAATAGTGCTATACCTCAGACGATCTTGGATAACAGTACTCTGTATTACTGGAGAGTTTCTGGCTCTAATAACTGTGTGGAAGCATTCGAATCTGAGATATTTACATTTGGAACTTTATCACTTAGCTGTAATACTTACACCGCAGAGGACACACCCATTAATATTTCACAATCAGGGTTGTCTTCAGTAAGTTCAGTTATACAAGTATTTGATCAAGGTACTGTCGCTGATGTTAATATCAAGAAAATAGAAGGTGGTCATGGTAGGCCACGAGATATCACCGCTACTCTAATAAGTCCAGCGGGTATTTCCGTTGAGTTATGGAGTTCTTCTTGCTCAGGAGCAGATTTTAATTTAGGATTTGATTCTGATTCGCCTATATCGTTTGTTTGTCCGCTCAATGCTGGAAGAACTATGCAATTAGAAGAAGGGACATTAGTGCCATTAAATGGAACAGAAATAGAAGGTGACTGGACACTAAAATTAGACGACAACAGACCTGAAGAAGGTGGTCGTCTGGATGAATATACTTTAGAGTTATGTAGCAGTACCTCATTCGACAAGCCATTCTTAGTGAACAATAATGTATTAGAAGTACCTACTGGTGCTGCTGATAAAATATTAACGAACCTTCTCTTATCAGAAGACTCTAACAATACTGCTAGCGAACTACTATATACCCTTGTTATCAATACTACTAAAGGTACTCTCTTCTTAAACGGAACGGAGATGGTCGTAGGAAGTAGATTTACCCAAGCAGATATTAATAATGCCTCAATCAGGTACGTACATAACGGTGTAGAGGACGAATCTGATAGATTTGTTTTTACTGTGATTGATGGAGAAGGTGGATTCATAGACCTTACAGAATTTGTAATTAATATGGATGCGAGCTTTACATCATCGACTGATGAGATAGGATCTCAAGATATATTCAGAGTATATCCTAATCCAGCGAGTCAGACTTTACACATTTATAATAAAGAAAATTCTTTAGAGGATTGGAATGTTACAATCTACAACATTGATGGACAAGTTGTGCATACAGATCGCATGCGTAAGAAACTATCTTTAGATGTACATCGCTATGATCAGGGCCTTTATCTGATACACTTATCAGACGGCAATACATATTACACACATAAGGTGAATATTGTTAGGTAGATGATAGCTTAGAATTTCAAAAAAAAAGCCCTTTAGTAAATTATTAAAGGGCTTTTTTTTAATTCTATAATTTGATTTCTGACAAGGTGATTTTTAAGCTGCATTCTATTATAAAAAAAAGCTCCTACTATTCGAATAAATATCTTATCGCTTAGAGACTTTATTGTTAGATATCGATCTCTGTCTACTACACTTGAATCTTCCTGCTCCTTCAAACCTCTTAGCAGAATGTTTAGTTTTTCTGCCTTGTACGCGTGCTCTCCATAATCTAAAACTTGAGGCTTTCATATTGTTCCTCATAATCTTTATAACATCAGATTCCTTTGTCCCGAACTGGAGTAGGATGGCATCAAAAGGAGTTCTATCTTCCCATGCCATCTCTATAATTCTATCTATGTCTTGTGCAGATAATTTCATTGTGTACATTAACACTCTATAATGCATATTGTTGCGTAGGCTACGTCTGTCATAATACCAATTAATAATTTTAATGCCGCAGAGGATTTTGGAATTATTCGAATTTAGTTGAACTTAAAAAAATTGCATGGCTATAGCTACCGCCGTGGGCGGCACAGGTAATGGCGAGCCTACTTGCCGGACAGGCAGGATTTTTATAAAATATGTAATGGAGAATAAAACTAAATGTACGTGGCAATTTAGATTTTACATGGTATAGACAATAAAGTAAGAATACCCCGATCGGATAGGCGTAAGAATAAATGATCGGGGTATTCTAAAAAATTATGCAGGGGTGAGACGAACTTGATTTTTATCAAATAAGTTCTTATACAAAATTGGGTTGGGGTATTCTTTCTTGAATTGATACAACAGCACATCAAAGGAAGTGACAATTCCTACAAGATGATTGTACTCATTAACTACAGGAAGAGCATGGAACCTGTTATCTAAAAATAACTCTGCAGCCGTACCCACCTTATCATGAGGTCTCACTTTAGCTAAGCTTGTTGTCATAACTTCTGATACTTCTGTGGATGCGTAATCACTTGGAGCAATTTCGTTTTTCCACATATCATAAGTGGTTACTATTCCAACTAATTGACCATTTTCCATTACAGGTAGGTGATGTATCTTATGGGACATAAATATCTGCCTGACTGCGGATAACTTAGTACTCGGCTTGATAGTGATCAGATCTGTTGTCATGATCGTTTTAATATATTCATTCATCATATGGCGTAAATTTTAGAATGTTAATAATATATTGCCCAAATATAGTTATTTAACTAAATATAGGGTAATTATTTAAAATAAGCAATAATTATACTTTAATAATTATATTTACCAATATAATTGTTATCAACCAATACGGTCTTAACAATTTTCTAATCTATGTTACGCAACGCTTCGATTACCTTAGGTATATCTATAAGTATGTAGATAAATTCAAGTTTTAATATGCCTGTATTTTTGATAGGCTTTATCTTGAATAATTAAATAGCAACTTATGAAATATACAACACTAATTTTTCTCTTTGGTTTAGCGATTTTATTCCAGTCTTGCCAGAAAGATATCTTAGGAGAGGAAAATGTAGAAGAAGTTATTAAAACAGAGCCTACAGTCACAGAAACTCTCTGGACAGGTGTATCAGGCATTGTGACTAATGAGAGTGGCGATCCACTTCCTAACGTAACAATATCTTACAGCAGACAAGAGTATACTACTGACGTCAATGGATATTTTCTAATTAAAGATGTACAAGCCGATAAAGAAGGTGGAATTTTATATATGTCAGAAGAAGGCCATTTCAACAATTACAAATTCTTCTTACCTGAGCTAAATACAACTTCTTTTATGAGAGTAATCATGGTAGAAAGAAGTAATGCACTAAGTTTTAATGCAGAGATTGGAGGACCTATAGAAATCTCAGGTGGGGGCTTAGTTACTTTTCCAGCTAATGCTATTAAGGTAGAATCAAGTGGTGCAAATTACGATGGACAAGTCACCGTATACACACACTGGTACAATCCTGAAGATCCTAATATCAGTAAATCTATGCCTGGTGATCTCAGAGCACTATCTACAGAGGGTAAGATAGTTCAGTTATCTACTTATGGAATGATGGCCGTAGAGTTAGTATCAGAAAATGGTGAAGCACTGAATCTTAGAGATAATACATTTGCAGAAATTAGATTTCCTTTACCTCAAGATACGAGAAGTCATGCACCTGAGACGATAGAGACGTGGTCACTGGATGAAGAAACAGTCTACTGGGAAGAAGAAGATATTGCAGAACTGGATGGTGAGTTTTATGTCGCTCAAGTCAGTCACTTCTCATTCTGGAATTGTGATGTTCCATTTCCTTTAGTTAATATAAGCGGTAAGCTGGTCAATCAGGATGGAGTTGCATTGCCCTATTATAGTATATGTATCACTGTCCAAGATGGAGGTCAGACTGGTTATGGGTGGACGGATAGTCAAGGCGGATTCAGAGGAAAAGTACCTAAAGGCGAACGCTTAGAATTAGTTATAAAAGATGAATGTGGCAATGTCATCCTAACCCATAACATAGAACCATTAAGCAATGATGTTTCATTAGGAGAAATAGAATTAGAAGTAGGAGGTAATATAATAATTAATGGACAGCTAATGTGTAGTGGCATTCCGATAACTCAAGGTTATGCACATATATGTCTAGAGAATGGACTCTGCTTTGTGGCATTAGTTGACGATCAAGGTTTCTTTGAGCAGGTCATTGATAATTGTGGCGCTATATCAGGGATATCTGTACAAGGCTTCGATACAAGAGATTATAAATCATCGGATATAATAAATGTAACACCGGATAATGAGCCGTTAGAATTAGGGATTATAGAAGTGTGTGATGAGCTTGATGAATTTATAAGATTCAAAATAGACGGAAGTAATGAAGTTCTGATCTTAGATCCATCAGCGAGTATAGTCAACAGCACGTTATCTATGGAAGGCAGTATTGATTCGATGGAGACATTAATGCAAGCTAATATTACTGACGCAGTTTTTGGTGCTGGCAATATCCCTAATACTTTTGTGAACTATTTTTTTGACTTCAATACCTCAGAATCCTATGAAGCCGTATGCGATGACTGCAGTGATATAGAATTCACTTTTACATCCTTAGGTGAAAATATTGGCGAGCTAATAGAAGGCTCATACATGGGTGAAGTCGAAGGCCAAACAGTGATGGGTTCTTTTAAAATAATCATAGATAACATCAGTGAAGAATTAGAGTGTACAGCCATCATTACACCGAGTGAAAACTGTGGTGATATATCTTCTGTAGAAATACAGATATCTGGGGGAACCTCCCCTTATGATATAATCATCGATGGCGTTTCTGTAGGCAACATAAATGATGACTCTTATATTATCTCAGGGCTTACATTGGGTGATAACGGAGAATATTATATAATCGATGCTAATGGCTCAGAATGCGAAGGAGGATATGAAATAATTTCAGGTGGTCTTATTTGTTCCATATCAAGTAATCAACCAACATGTGGAGACAATAATGGATCTGCTACTGCGACTGTAATTGGTGGCTCTGGAGGCTATACATATGAATGGAATAATGGAGCGACCACATCACAAGTAACTGGGTTATCACCAGGTATATATTCCGTAACAATTACAGACAGCAATGGCTGCGAAACAATATGTAATGTTGAATTAGAAGACGTTGGACAACTTGAAGTATTCATTATTCAAGACTTAAGCTGCGATCCGTCAAGTAGCGTTGCATATATAGAAGTTATCGGTGGAATACAGCCATATGCTTACCTATGGGAGAATGGCTCTACAGATCAAGAAGTTTTTGGACTGCCTGAAGGTCCTATTTCAGTCACAGTTACAGATGCTAATGGATGTACTGGTGAAGTAATTGAATCTATAGAATATGGACAAATAAATATAGAAATAGAAGCTCTTGTAGCTTCATCTATTATAGAATGTGACCAAGATGGCAATCCTGCTGGCACCTTGACTATAGAAAATGTATCTGGGGGTACAGGGCCTTACACATATCTATGGTCTAATGCCAATACAACAGTAATGTCAGAAAGTATAAGTCTCATTTTCCAAGAGAACATTAATCTTACTATAACTGATATTAATGGATGCTCAGGTAATCAAGAATTTGTATTTAATCCAGAAAATCCTCGTTCTATATCAGGAACAGTGTGGAATGATAGCGAAGGCATCTTAGATTTTCTTTTAGATACTTTAGATGCACCGATCGTAAATGCTGAGGTATCGTTGTATGAATCATCTAACTTTCAAGACCCTATTCAGACTACGACGACTGATGAGGATGGTTTTTATATTTTCTTAGATGTACCAGAGGGTAGTTACGTTGTAAGAATTCCGCTAGCAACTCCAGGTGCAAATTTCGTAGAACCTAATATAGGAAATGATGACAGCATAGATAGTGAGATTATAGATAGCCTAAGTGGAACAACAGAGGTCATAGAACATGATGGCTGTAAAAGAATTACTAATATACATGCTGGAATGCGACTATAGAAAAACTGCTTATGACAGACCAACTGAACTTAGAAGACATAATATCAGGATGTAAGGAGGGCCATGCAGAGTGCCAACAAGCACTCGTGCATCGCTTTTCTGGCTTACTGTACTCTGTCTGCCTGCGATACATAGGTGATCCTACTAAGTCGCAGGATACTCTTCAAGATGCTTTTATAAGAATATTTAGGTACATAGATAGCTTTGATTCTAGGAAAGGTTCTCTTCAAGGATGGATGCGGAAAATCACTGTCAATGTAGCTCTAAGGTCATTAAATAAAAAGAAATTAGATACAACTTCTCTATCCGTAGACTATAATGATCAGATCAGTGTAGCGCCAGATGCCATCTCTAATATGTCGGTAGATAATCTTATGGATATCGTACGTACACTCCCAGAGGGTTACAGACAAGTTTTTAACTTATCAGTTGTAGAAGGATACACTCATAAGGAGATAGCAGATATGCTCGGAATAGAAGCAGTTACTTCTCGCTCTAATCTATCGCGAGCAAAACAGATACTAAGAAAAAAATTAAATGCATACCAAACAAATGAATCATGGGCCAAGATCAACTAGATAAGTTCTTACAGGAGCAGCTTGCCCAGCATCAGTCACCTATAGATAATGATGCATTGTGGAAAGGCATAAAAGCTAAGAAGAATCAAGAGATAGAATCTATTGTAAAAGATAAGTTAACTCACCATGAGTCTGCAATAGATAGTCAGGCAATATGGAATAACATATCTGCGGAAGTCACTGGTAAGCCATCTATAGGATGGCTAACTAGGGGCATAAGCTTACTTATGATAATAGGACTGTTGTCTTCTATTGGAATATATACTTACAATAATAAAAGTGAAGTTTTCAATACAAAAAGTGACGTAACAACGAAGCCATTAACTAAGCAAAGTACCAATAAGGCTTCTTTAGAGTCGATAGATTCTCAAACCACATCGTCGCAAGAGAACATTAATAATTCTAATACAAACATTGTATCAGAAAAAACTAATGCTCAAGTTGATTACGATAACACAAAACACTCTATAGCTTCACTTTCTGATGGCAACAGTAATTCTAAAGTAAAAGAGTCAGCAAATAGCAATCAGAACAAAGCTATCAGCTATGACAATAATAGCAACAATGGCAACAATGACAACAATGACAACAATGACAACGATGACAACGATGACAACCTTTTAAAAGGTAATGTCACAAGTTCTGATACAGAAATAAGTAATAATTCAAATGCTCCATCTTCGATAGCAACAGAAGGTCCATCAGCTATCGGAACGCGTATAGCAAATAATAATTATAATTACAACGTCGCTAAACCTAATACTACTGCAGTTGCTAATTCTGAAATAGTCAAAAGTTCTAATACCAGAAATGCTAATGCAACCCTTATTCAAACATATAAGTTGAATTCTAAGCGAGACTACTATTTGGCGCAAAGCCATACATCGGCTGATGATTTTTTAGACGGCTTGCCTAATAAGGATGAGTGCTTCTCATGGAGTAAATCTGTAGAGTGTTATGATTACAGTCCTAAAAAGTTTCACTTCTCGATATTGCCATATACGACAGCAGATTATTACAGCAAGTCGATGTCGTCTAATTCAGAATTAACACATGACTATCTTGACAATCGTAAGGAAACTCAAAAAGCACAAATCAGTAACCGTACAGGGCTACAAGTTGTCCTAAGACACCGTAAGGGCTTATATGTAAAGTTTGGTGCTGAAGTAGGATTCTTGAGAGAGAGATTCTCTCATAAAACAAGAGACACAATAACTGAAATTCTTCCAAATCAATTGCTCAATGTAGATGTTAATATAAATTTTGACACTATATACACATATGGCAATGCAGCTGTAACAACAATCAGCAGTAAAAACTGGAGAGTTAACAATTCTCATAGAACCATAGGCGTTCCTGTTCTTGTAGGATATGAGAAGAAGCTATCTAAATTTAATGTAGGTGTTGAGTTAGGTGTGTTGTATAATATTCATAGAAGTTTTGAAGGTTGGTTACTAGGACCTCCTGACGCTCCAACAGATGCTAAAGATTATTTCTCATCGAGTAATGACCTAAATATCATAGGGGGGTTCAATCTGAATTATGATCTCAACAAAAGGCTCCGACTTGTAGGCTTAGCAAATTTCAGACAAAATATGAATACAATAAATAACTTATCTACTAATGAAATCAATCAGAAAAATACAATTTTTGGATTAGGAGTAGGCTTAGAAATAAAGATTTAATACTATTTAAGCTTAAGAATGTCCCGTATATTTTGACCTAATTCTCCAATTCCATCGTTAAAAATACTCGCGATAGCTAAGGCTATCCCTGTGTTTTTCGCCTTGAATTTGAAAAAATTAACTTCAAAATTTAATGGGACATCTTCAACCTTAAATAGTATAAGTAATCAGGAAAGCATTATCTATATCTCCAATATATAAGGTCATTAATAAAAAAAACAGCGTCTCCAACCCAAGGTGACGCTGCTTTCTTTTAAAAAACCCTAATTGTTTAATACTACTGGCACATTAAGCACCCTTAAACATTCTACTGCAAATATAGATATAGAAAATACTGCTATATGTAGGTTTTAATATGTTCAAACACTACTTCACCCCTACTAAAACCCTACAGGTACGGGAAATACGTTAAATTTAGGGATAGGAAATGTTAAATAGTTTTGATAGATCGAATCGTCTATTTTTCTCAAATAGAATGCGTAAGAAGATTATCACTATTTAGAATAAGCCGCTAGAAGTAGTATCGTTCTATATCATCAAATGCCTCGTCGATAAGATCTTCTATTAGATTACGTTCATCACTGCTTGTAAATCTGTCATTGCTATTATTCCTATAAGCATCTGGGATTGCTCGGCGGTCACCACTCGTATCGTAATTGCTAATTATGGCCTGCTGTGTAACCCTAAATTGGCTGCTTCTAAAATCACAATAACCACTTCCATTATCCGCTCTGACTCTTATATCCCAACTGTAGTTTCTTACCTCTTCTACAAATGTAACTGTAGCATTGACTTCTTTATAGATAGGTATACGTGTTGTATTTCCAGAAGTATCTACTTCCGTTCTATATCCATCTTCTATCTGCTCGGTGTAGTTTTCAGTACGAGACTGATCACTAATATCTATGTCTAACTTAGCAAAATCGATTTCGAGCTGGCAATCAGATTCCTCCATCCAGTTCTCAAATGTAACCGCATAAAATAACTTACCGTTATCTTCTAAGTCTTCAAATCTTCTTTCTATATCTCTTTCGTACCCAATATCCCATGTATCAATTGTGACATCTACAGCAATAGTACCTTCTATAAGAGCTGCTTCCGATTTATCGTGGACATCCTGCATGCCCATCGGGTGATCATACTTGAGTGCTCCTTCATACATATAGTAAGCTTCTTGAGCAGCTCGCTTATCTCCCCTCTCACTATATATGTCCATGTTCATATCACCCATCTCCACGTAACTACTGATAATGTCCTCTTTGAGCATATTATTATTCTCACGCTTAGATTGGATGACTGACTCATACTTAGAATCAGTATATCGCCTGCCATCATCATAAAGTCTTATAAGCTCATCAGTCATACTAAAGGCCTCTTCCCAGTCTTCAATAAGATCCGAGCGGAGTAATGATTGGGTTTCCGTATTATCATCTTCTATCAGACGACTAAGAGATTTATTGAGTATAGACTTGAGCGAACGATCTTTCTTCCCTGATTTCAGATCTTTTAATGCGGATGTATATGCCTTCTTATAATTACCATCAGAAAAATGTTTTTTTGGACTAGCACATGCTATTAAGAATAGGCATAGGGAGATATAGAATATTGTTCTCATCATACAATTTTTAACTCAGCAATAAGACGCATATAATTATCAAAATATATAGGACTGACTGATCTTCCAGAAATATAATAATCACAATCAGTAACTCCTATTTTATTTCTTTGATCTTTAATATCAAGTAGGGAGATGAGTCGATTAACTGTACCTATATTTCCATCTATAATCTCTACATGCTCAGGTATCATAGTACTGATAATATTTTTATAAAATATAAAATGTGTACACCCTAACACGATAGAATGATATGAATCCCAATCGATACCATTAAAGCTATTACGTAGATAAGCAAGCATTGCATCAGAATAAAAATCAAAATTTTCGCAATATGTAACAAGATCTTGCAAAGACAATAATGTTACTTTATCATCAGCTTCAAGATCTTTAATTAAGTGCATTAACTTATCTTCGATAAGGGTTCTATCTGTAGCACAGACAAGAATCCTTTTTCCAGATGACTGCTCTATTGCTGGCTTTACTGCAGGTTCCATCCCGATAATAGGGAGCTTATATTTTTGGCGTAGTTCTCTTGCGACAACACTGGTCGCAGTATTACAAGCTACTACTAATGCTTCGATATCTTTAGACATTAAAAATTCTACTGCCTCTAATACATGCTGAGTTATCTCAGTGTGTGTCTTAATACCATACGGTACATTCTCACTATCAGCATAATAAATAAAATGATGTGCTGGTAGTCTCTGCATCGCGGCATACAATACCGTCAATCCCCCTACTCCAGAATCAAAAAAAGCTATAGCCATAAATTATATACCTGTCATCTTGAATAAGTAAAGATGAATATAAATTAGTAAGAATAGGTAAACCAGATCTTGAAAAGATATATTATAAATAGAACAACCTACAAAGTGCTTAGCTTCTCGTCGATAACAAATGTCTTACTGAATATGTCGAAGAAGGTTCTTTTATTTCCTGACAACAGACTCACAGCACTGAGAGGAAACATACGTCCTATAGCTCTTATGAAAAATACAGATATCTCAGGCTTATAGCCATACTCGGTTACTACCCTCGTATGAGTAAAATATTTTCCTACAGACTTCCCGTTCATAATAATTTCTATGCATACAAAATATAGAGCACAGCCTATGATCAACCACCACCAAGCATTCAGTATTATTTGTACAATAGGAAAGTTAATCATATACAATGCTGCAATAATCAAAATGAAAAAAAGGACATCATAGATCCAATTAATCAACCTCTTAATCGGTGAAGCCATAATTAGGTTGATATTCTCAGAAAGTCTATAATCAAGTAGATTCTCGTCCATAGGATTACCTTGTTATGAGAATATATTCATACAATACACGATCTAAGAATTTTAGTTTTGGCTCATCTTTTAGGTCAATTCTGAGTTGCTTTGATATTCTATCTGCGAGAGTTAGAAGGACTTTCTTATTGCTATCATTAGGTTGCTGTCTGTATCTGATTATTGACTGCTTAAGCAATAACATGTCATCATCGGTATACGCTGCGATATCGGGATACAAGATATCATCAGTATTATTAATCTTGCCTTTGTCTAATTCCGTAATGCTTGATAGCGTTATGCTATTCTCATTTCGTTTTTTTACGACAGCAGTTTGGGCCATAAGGTCTCCTACTCTCTGACTACGACCTGACGAAGAGATAAAAACAACAGCTAAGGTCCCAAGAGTCAGAGTAACATCTATCATTCTAAATATCCATCTCGTAAAATAATCCAACACTAAAGGCGTACGGCCCTTAAGCGTCACCACTCTTATCCTGAGCAGCATCTTACCAGGACTCTGCCCCTTATTCAACACCTCCCAGAACAAATGATAAAATGTCCAAATGGGAAATAATATCAGCCAATACAAAATCTCACCGCCGCCTACGATAAATGCAAATAAAACAGTAAAGGCTATAAGAATAAAAAAGTCTACCAACGATGCTATGATACGTTGTATTACTGATGCCAGCTCGAATCTGACAACGATATTATGTGATGTTACGACTTCTATCAGCGACATAATGATTATTACATGTACGACATTAAAGTTAGTATAAATCACAGATCATTTTACAAAAAAGAATAAGATATGAATGTGATAAGCGATAATTGGTATAAGACTTAATGATTTCTTATTTTCGAAGATAATAATCTTTATTGAGCATTGACTGAATCACAATTTATAGATAACAATAAAATTGACTGGAGAGAATTAGAGTTGCTGCTTAAGAAAAGTAACCCTGATCCAGATAAGCTCAATAGGCTTTTTGTCAAAGTATCCAGTGATCTATCTTATGCTCGGACTTTCTTTCCTAATAGATCCGTAAGACTCTATCTTAATAATCTTACTCAAAGCGTATTTGACACTATGCGTGTCAAAGAAGACAAGTTCTCATACAAACAAATCGTTAATTTCTTCACTGATATTCTTCCACAGGAAATATATAACTCTCGCAAGTCACTTCTTGTATCTCTTCTCGTGTTTATAATCGCTGTATGCATAGGCGTAATCTCCTCAGTTAATGATGAGAGTTTTCCCGCATTGATCTTAGGAGACGATTATATATTTACAACTGAAGAGAACATTGCAAAAGGTGACCCTATGGCTGTGTACAAAGACGAAAGAAAGCTTGGACTGTTTTTCGGCATTACAACTAATAATATTAGAGTATCATTTCTCGCATTTGTTCTTGGATTTTTTGGATCTGTGGGAACAATCATTGTGCTACTACGTAATGGTATTATGTTAGGTTCGTTCCAGTATTTCTTCTACAGTAAGGGACTTTTCTGGACCTCCTTCTCGACGATATGGATACATGGGACCATAGAAATATCAGCTATTATCATAGCTGGAGGTGCCGGCATACTTGTGGGTAACGGACTCCTCTTCCCTAAGACTTATTCTCGTACCAGCTCTATACAGATTAATTCATTACGAGCATTGCGGCTTATACTTGGAGCAGTCCCACTATTCATCATGGCTGGTATGTTGGAATCTTATGTGACACGACATACCGGACTTCCTGGCGTAGTCAAGGGTAGTATCATTGGATTATCATTTCTATTTATACTACTGATGTGGGTGATCTACCCGCTTTATTATCACTATAAGAAGAGGCTCACAGGACTGGATTACACAATAGAACCAAGAGTAGGCGAAGATAGAGTCATTAATAAATTAAGCTATAGGACATTGTCTGATGTCATCGGTGACGGATTCTTAGAGTTCAGAACTTATATGGGCTCTAATCTTGCACATGCAACTTTTCCGACTTTACTTTTTCTCATTCCTATACTTATGGTTTTTCTAACTTATTTCTTTGAGGTTGACCGTTCTATTTCTGATTCAATTATAAATTTTAGCCCTGGAGAATTTGTTATGACAATAACATATGGCGTCATATTATCCTATGCTATGGCAATGATCATCATGTCAGATCAAGATATTATGATGAGCTGGACTAATAAATGGTCGTTCTTAAAGAAGCACTTCTTTAAGATTGCAGCTACAACTATGATCTATTATGTACCTATAGCATTTATCAACTCTGGCTATGTATTATTCCTCTATCTTATTCTCTCTCCACAACTTTACGTAATACTGATAGACAACTTTATATCAGACACTGATAACAAACCAAGACTTAATCTTACACAATGTTTTAGATATACTTTTAAGTCATGGTTTAACTATGCCACACTGTATTGTATCTTATTCCTTTTCGTATGGGTTGCTATCATACTTGTTAACTCACGTGGTATAAGTCTAATGACTGATTTTCTTGATTGGCACCACCTATTCGATAAGCGAAGTAAGAATAATGAATTCATATCCAATACTATAAACTGGACAGTAATTACTGTCATCTTACCAATCATATACTACATGATGCGTAATGCTTATCTCGCTATAAGAACAAGAGAAGAAGCCATAGACCTCAATATAAAGCTTGAGAAATTCGGACAGAATAAAACCTTGTTTGAAGTATGAGGCTAAAAACATACATATGGCCTCTGTTGATAATAGTATCTGTTCTTTGTAACGGTAAGATCTTACATGCACAAGATTCTGAGTATAAGATAAGTCAATCTGAGTATGAAGAAATAAGACAGGAGGTCACCTTCGATAAAACCACAAAAGCCTTAAGGCCAAAACCACCTAAGAAAAAGAAGAAAAAGAAAAAAGAAAAAAAGGAAGTTAAACCGTTCGAGAATAAAATCAGCTGGTATGATGCTTTTGCTGGAGTAGAACTGATAGCATATATTTCCATATTCCTTATAGGGTGCCTATTACTCTATTTTATTTTTTCTAATCTGGATACTGATAAAAAAATAGATCCTAAAAGAGAAGTCGATTACATAGAAGATATAGAAGAAGTCGACACTGAAGATGGTTATGCACAAGCTCTCCGAGAAGGCGATTATAGATCTGCGATTAGAATGCATTTTCTAAAATTATTACAACTTCTTACACGCAAGGACATCATCAACTGGCAACCAGAAAAGACTAACAGAGATTATACAAGAGAGATTATAGATGCTCCCAAGAGATCTGCATTTAAAAATGTAGCACGTATCTATGAGAATGTATGGTACGGAAATCATGATATAGACAAAGCACAATTCGAAGAATTAGATTATCACTTTCATAAATTTATAAAGAGTGAGTTCTAATAAAAGATTACTAATTATCATCGGCGTCATCGTAGCTATCATAATAGGGCTATTAGCTCTTGTATTAGAGATAAGGTCGGTACCAGATTACGATTGGTATGAACAATATGAATACGACTCTAAAGAACCTTATAGCTTGTGGCTGTTTACAGAACTATTAAAGACCAGCTATGGCGAAGATAATATAACTATCAACGAAGCCGATAGCCTGTATCTCGGTGATGGTAAAAATCAACTCTATGTTGTAGTAGGAGATAATGTAAACTATACTACAGATCAAAACGAAAAGTTAATTGAGTATATAGAAAATGGCAATGATGCCTTAATTATCACACAACACACAGGGCTAAGGATCCCGCTTGACAGCTTCTATGCACAGCAACTACATCTAATAGATACCATCGCATATGATCATGTAGTTCTTGACAGTGAGGGTGACACAACCTATACTGATGGTGAATACAAATATGATGAGAAAGATTACAATGACGAAGACTCGATATATGTACAAGACGGTTCTTATAATAACTATAATGATTCTTACTATGAAGATCCATCAGATAGCTTGCTCTTTATAAGTCGCTATTTGCATAGCTTCTACGATACCATAATGCACATAGCTACAGAACCATTTGACAGTACGTATTCTGATCATATCTATAGTAATTATCACAAGGAGCTCAAAAGACTTGTTAAAAGAAGTTACACTCACTTAACAGAGCTTCCCATCATGAGGAAAGAGTCTATCAGTTACGAAGAACTGATGTACACTACGGAGGCAAGAGCCTTTTTTGTAAAAATGAAATTAGGTGAAGGCGAATTGTACATACACACTATGCCTCACCTATTGACCAATATCGGCTCTAGGCAAGAGTACTACTTAGATCATGCAAATGAGGTCTTATCCCACTTCGACCCCACTCATATAATAGTAGATAAGCCGAGGATCAATTTTGAATTTGACAGAGATGATGATATAAGAAAAAGTCCTATTGCATTTATCTTAAAAACTCCGTCATTAGCATGGGCATACTATACCCTATTTGCATCACTATTATTATTCGTCATATTCAGAAGTAAGAGGCTGCAGCGGATCATTCCTCTTATCGAAAAAAATGAAAATACATCAATACAGTATATTAAAACTCTGAGTACACTTTATCAGAGTCATGAGCAGAATAACAAACTTGTTATCCACATGAGAGATGTCTTTTACAATAAAATAAAAAACAAATACTTCTTAGATCATACCCTGAGTAACTACGTAGAACAATTGTCAAGAAAAACTAAAATCAGCGAAAAAGAAATCAGCACATTATTACACAAATTTGAAAGTGCCAAAAACTCTAACTTCACTGATGACCAATTGATAGTGCTACATAATCAAATAGAATCATTTCATAAAAAATCAAAATAATGGAAGATAACGAATCGAACATGCCACCACAAGAGATTAATAGTGAGTCGACACCGCCACCAATACAACCTGTGCAAGCAGAGGAGACTGTATTCAGATCGCGAGTAGACCTGTCTCCTATCCGTGCTAAGATAGATCGTGTATTAGAAGAATGTGGTAAGATCATCGTCGGTCAATCAGAACTCTTAGAACTGATGGTAACATGCATTATTGCTGACGGACATATCTTGTTAGAAGGTGTACCTGGAATTGCAAAAACATTAAGCGCCAAAGTTGTCGCTAAAACAATTGACACCGAATTTTCCAGGATACAATTTACGCCAGATCTCATGCCTGCAGATATTATAGGCACTTCGATATTCAATATGAATACATCCGAATTTATATTTAAGAAAGGACCTATCTTTTCTAATGTGGTCTTAATAGATGAGATCAATAGAGCACCTGCTAAGACACAGTCAGCACTATTTGAAGTTATGGAAGAAAAGCAGATATCATTCGATGGTATCACCTACCCGATGACTAAGCCATTCATCGTCATAGCGACACAGAATCCTATAGAGCAGGAAGGTACTTATAGATTACCGGAAGCACAGCTCGATAGATTCCTTATGAAAATAAATCTCAGCTACCCTACCATAGCCGAAGAGCTTGAGATCATCAATAGATTTAAAAATAAACCAGGACGTCCTAATATAGATTCTGTAGAATCAATTCTCGACGCAGTGAGTATATCAAAAATACAGACTGCTCTTGAGAGTATCCACATCGAAAGACAGATGTTAGAATATATCACTCAGATCATACATGAGACACGTAATCATTCTAAGATATATCTCGGGGCTTCGCCTCGGGCATCACTTGCGCTTCTTAGTACAGCCAAAGTAACGGCTGTGATGGCAGGTAGAGATTTTATCATTCCAGATGACATTCAGTTTGTAGCACCTCACGTACTTAATCATAGGATGATTCTGACTCCTGATGCAGAGATGGAAGGCGTGACACCATTCACAGTAATATCGGATATCATTAAAACATTAGAAGTACCGAGATAAAAATTTGAAAAATTTATTTCTACATAACAGATTTTTCTATGGAGTAGCAATATGCATATTGCTATTTATCTTGTCGTATTCATATCCTTATATGTTTAGGATTGCTCAGGTTGTACTTGGCGTATTTGTTTTTACGTGTATAATAGAATGGTACATCCTTATGCAGATAGGTTCTAACACTACTTGCAGTAGAAAGGTATTAGAAAAACTATCGCTCGGAGATGAGCAAGTCGTCCATTACAAAATCACTAATGACTCTGATTATAATATCAAAACCTTACTTGTAGACGAGCTCCCTGAGCAATTACAACATAGGTCATTTATAGTAGATAAGACGATAGATAAGCAGAGTAACATAACTGAAGAGTTCGTCATCAGACCTACTGAGAGAGGGGCGTATGAGTTTGGTAAAATGTGGATGTATATCTCATTACGATATCCAGGATTCGTACAAAGAAGAGAAGTTATAAATACGCCTTACCATAGCGAAGTCCATCCCAGCATTATACAGATGCGACAATATGAGCTGCAAGTATTTTCAAAAACAGCTATACTCGCAGGCATACGACAGATAAGAAAAATAGGTGAGAATGATGAATTCGAACATATCAAACCATACCAAATCGGCGATAACATAAAGTCTATAAACTGGAAAGCGACTTCCCGTAAGAACCAGTTGATGGTTAATCAATATCAGAACACACGTTCGCAGACCGTCTATTGTATTGTCGATAAGGGTCGATCTATGAAAATGCCATTTTTAGGTATGACACTTCTGGATCACGCTGTCAATTCTGCATTGGTAATAAGTAATATCATACTTAAGAAATATGATAAAGCTGGTCTTATTACATTCTCTGATAAACTGGGCAGTATCGTCAGGGCCAAAGCGATGACTGGACAACTCGAAAGTATATCGAAACAACTCTACAGTCAGAAGACGGCCTTCAGAGAATCAAATTTTGAATTACTTTACTATACCTGTCGTCAGCAGATCACACGTAGGAGCATATTGCTTTTCTTTACTAATTTTGAGCAGATGGTGGACTTAGATAGAAGTCTCCCCTATATCTCACGTATGGGTAAGAAGCACCTTATGGTTGTTATCTTATTTATAAACACAGAAATCCTGACTGCCGCAGAAGCAGAATGTCATACAAAGTCAGATATTTATAGAAAAACATTTGCCGAAAAGGCACTCGCCGAAAAAATTAAAATTGCTCGGACACTTAATATCCACGGGATACAAACGATACTAACCAGACCTGAAGATCTATCTATCAATGTCATCAATAAGTATCTTGAAATCAAAAATAAGAGGATGTCGTAACACAGAAAAGATGTTATACTTTATAAGGTCTCTAAATCATCTTAGCCCCTTAGAAAAACAAAACAAGTGGACGCAATTACTTTACTCTATCACTTAGTAATTCCATCTGTGCTAAGCTTCACATTCTTACTTATAATATTCGTATATCGCAAACGATAATTTACTGATAGAAAACTACTTTGGTCATGCATAATCTTGTTTTTGGTATGGTATCTAATCATTGTTGGAGGAGCAACCTGTGAGTCTGTCTACAACCAATGGGACTTATACAAATATGACCTTAACGAGGATATTATGTTTATATGAAAATCACTGCTACATTCTATCCCTCTACTTCAAGAGAATCTTAAATAATATTTAATTGTATAAATTTAAAAATTCTGTAGGACCCAAAGTTCATTTTGATATTCAAAACCAATGAGCCCATAATCCTTATTGTAGAATACCATAGATCCAAAAAGTTGATCAGAATAAACATTTAAAAAAGTTCTTCCGTTCAACACTATTGTAGACGTGAATTCTAATGAGGAGGAGGAATTCTGACTTGATTGTCTTCTATCTAAGATAATAATCATATCAGAAACATATTCTCGATCTGCAATTTCCCGCTCAATTATTAATTGATCAGAAAAAGCCTTTTCATTGTCTTGAAGAGTTGTGGAAACATAAATTTCATAAACAATATTTTTTTTATCGTTTTCTAAAACCACCTTAATTGTTTCTCCTGTAATACAAAACCCATAATACTGTGATTCAATAGGGCATTCAATGCTATTAATTACATTAACTCTTGCTCCTCTGCTGTGTCGCGTTTTTGTAATCTCAAGTTCTATAATCTCTTTACTATCGTTCACATAAGGCAAAAATAATCCTTCGTCAAGGCAAAATTGAGGAATAAAGGTTCTACTTTTTTCGAGCAAATACTCTTCTCCACCATCTTCAATTTCACAATATAACCCAGGAAATACAGGGTCATCACTACAAAGAGAAAATGGCTCAAACTCTGGAAATGTAATTGTACATTCTGGATAAACGATAGGAAGTAGGTCTTCATCACCGCATCCTAATAACAAGCTTAAAACCACTATTGAGAAAAAATTTTTTAATGGTGTCATTTGATATTAAGTTTGAAACAAACTATGTAGATTTTAAAAGAAAGCCTAACAAAACTACCTACAAACTATCAGATATCTCCTCAGTCTCAGTCGTTTCTAATAAGCTCTCAAGCAGTTCTTGCCCTCCTTCCCTGAACTCTAACCAGAAACTGTTAATCTTAAGCGAATCCGTCATCATGACGATCTGTGAATTAATAAGATCAAGAAGTGATAAGAATGTAACGATGCAATGCATTCTATTATCGAGATTATAGAATACTTCCTCAAATGATATTCTTTCTTTGACTTTGATTTGATCTACGATATATTGTCGTTGCTCAGAGATTGTATAAGGATACTTTATGATCTGATAGGAATATTGCTCCTGAGCATATCTGTATTTTTCTAATACAGACTTGAAGGTCTTAAATAACTTATAGGTATCTAGTGATTCTAACTCAATGTCTATTAGTGCTGTCTTAGATATTTCTTTTCTCTCTGTCTTAGCATATCCCCTGTCTAACTTGAATTTTCTTTCTTCGGCCATATTCTCAAGAGTACCGAGGACTTCTTTATATCGTTTGTACTCAAGTAATCGAGCGACGAGCTCTTCTCGAGGATCTATCTCATTACCATCTTCATCGATCTCTTTGCGAGGTATAAGCATCTTGGCTTTGATCCTCATTAGGGTAGCAGCCACCAAGATAAATTCTGAAGCGACATCGATATTTAATCGTTCCAGCTCTTGGATATAGTGCAAGAAGTCTTGCGTTATCTTGGCGATAGGAATATTATCTATATCTAACTCATCTCTCTCTATAAAGTATAAGAGAAGGTCAAAAGGTCCTTCAAAATGCTGAGTTTTTACAGTATATGAGTTCATTTTCGATAGAATGTTTAATATTCCTTAATCAAAGGCTAATATCTCAATTACTATCAAGACTTGTATAGATTCTTAATCGCATTTACATTAGTTTTATCCACATTATGCAAGCAGGGCGTTTATATCTTATTCCTATAGAAATTACTGATGACGGTATGTCTACAATTCCAGCATATAATATTTCAGTTATTCATGATATCAAGCATTATATTGTAGAAAGAGCTCGTACAGCAAGAAGATTTATAAGTAGAACTAAGCCACCCCACCCCATATCAGATATAGAGATCGTAGAGATAGAAGAGACAGGAGAAAGTATAGAGCAGTGTTTTACATGGCTTAAAGCAGGCCACAATGTAGGTGTCATGAGCGAATCTGGTATGCCTGGCATCGCAGATCCCGGACAGAAAGTAGTCAATACAGCTCATAAAGCCAATATTACAATCATACCTCTCGTAGGGCCTAATTCTATTATGCTCGCCTTAAGTGCCAGCGGGTTAAGCGGTCAAAACTTTGCCTTTAATGGCTACCTGCCTATCCAAGAGAACGAACTCAAATCCGAACTCAAACATCTCGAATCACAAGTCCTCAAGCGTAAGCAAACTCAGATATGCATAGAGACGCCTTACAGAAATGATCGACTGCTTAAGAACCTCTTGACCTCTCTCAACACCAATATCAAATTGTGTATCGCAAAGGATATCACGGGTAAAGAAGAGATGATCGCTACTAAGACTATAGCTCAGTGGAAGAAAGAGAATATGGTCATTGGGAAATGGCCTACTATATTTTTGATTGGGGTATAAAATTGCTTGTATAACTTTAGACATTAGACAAATTAAAAAGCATAACTCATGAGACTAATAGTATTACTCATTACTCTACATTTTTTTTCATGTAATTCCTCAACAAATGAAGAACTTAGTTTTGAAAATTTCAATTTTCCTTCTGATTGCTGTAGTTCAGTTACATCTATGAAAGTTTTAGAGGGACAAGTAGATTCTTCAGAAATAAGAGTTTATCTAGCGAATATAATTAATCCTCGCTTTTCTGGCTTTCATGTTAATGGTAACATTTTTCCTGAAGGAATTTTTCCAACTGATAACATAGAATTATTTCAAATCAGAGACCTGAATGATAAACTTATATATGAAAATTCAAATTTCACTCCAAATAACATTGGGCATGGATGGGATGGACGGAGCAATAATGACGATGTAGAAGGAGCATTTACTTCGACAATCAGATTCAGAACTATAGATCGATCTCTTATAGAAATTAAAAGTATTTTTTGCAGTATGTTCTGCGATGGAAATCTTGAAGAATATCTTAACCAAGGATTTAATTTTACCGATTGCATGTGGCCTAGTCAATATAACGGAAACGGAGAATTCTGTGCTACATGCGAGGGCTCAGAATCCGAATGCTTTTAAACCTTATACTCATTGATCTATATTGAAAATATTAATCTTTTCAGACAATTATTCTAGTCAGTTACTCAGCTTTGCATTTGTAACATTTTCATATGGTACAAAAAGCCCTGAATATCATTCAAGGCTTTTTATATATCTTTCGTATGTCTTGTTTCTAATCTAAAATTATCATGTGCTTGGTAGCAGTATAATCACCACTATTTAATTGATAGTAGATTAATCCTGTGTTAGTAATATCTGATCTATCAATTGTAACCTCATTGTAACCTACTGGATAATCTCCATTGATATTCTTAAGCAATCTACCATTGACATCGTACAGATTAATCTCCGCTGCACCTGCTTCGCTTAGGACAAAACCTATGACCGTACTCTTAGAGAATGGATTAGGTTGGTTCTGCAATAATTGAGTAGGCTCTGTAGTATTTTCAAATCCTACTTCCAATGTTCTGAGTTCTAAATTACTTCCTACATATGCTTCTGCATTCATTCTTGATGCTGAGACAGAAACTAATTCTGATAGCTGTGCCGAACTCTCAGCTTTGAATACCAATGTCATGACATCTCCCGTCGACAGAGCTTCATCATTATCGTAACTGAATGACAATACATTATTGTTATTACTATAATTTTCGTCAGTTATAAATGAGCTTTGGAGATCGACAAAAGTCATGTTATCGTATGCCATCTCAAATTGGAATCCTTTCACATCTACATTATCAGATTGTATCGTTACTTCGACCTGCTGCCCTTTGACTACCTTCTGATCTGTAATATTAAACTTAATACCATTACTTGTCCTTTTTTCTGACAAGTTCTGACCTACTACCGATACAGCGCTATCGTTAACATCACCCACTTTAAGAGCGACAAAATTCTGATTGATCATATTAGTTGTCATAACATTAATACTGTTATCAGTCTGATATTGCCATGGATTCATCATGCTCAGATTAGCGCTATTCGTTAAGAATCTCCAGCTATCGCTATTAGGTAATTTATTGCTTACACCGAGTATGAGCTTTCTTAATTCTATAAGATCTATAGCCGTAATATTTTTGTCATCATTGACATCTGCAGCTATCATTTTCATAGGTTCTGAGAATGTAGCTTGACCTAATATATGTCTCTGAATGAGAACGATATCCAATGTACTTACACCATTAAGATAATCATCATTATCAGGCTCTACCGTAAGCATATAATCTAAATTGAATGGAGCATTGGTAAAAGCGTACTCACCATTCGCGTCAGTCATTTCTTGTCTTGGATATCCTGGCATAGCAGCATCTAACTGAGCCATAACGCCTTCTACTCCTTCGCCATCTTGATTGACGATTCTACCTGCGACTGCACCACCACCATCATTATCAAGAATTCTTAAGTTGACATTACAGAAGTCAATATTATTACATCCATCCCATACGTACACAGGTACAGTTACAAATCCTTGATCATCAAGATCTGCTTCTGTAAATACTTTACCAGAAGATCTTAAAGCTGGCTCCCACTTATGGACATCACCACCGTAATCATCTAATTTCTCATAATCACCGTTAGTTATATCATAGAACCAGAAGGTTCCATTATACCAGACAAGGTCATTATTACTATCATACTCCATGTCATTACGTGCAGGCGGTAATACATCGGTAAACGTAAAGATCAAATTATTCTGATCTGTACAATTATCAAAACTACCTACATTAAAATCTACAGCCCACAACTCTACCTCACCATTCTGCATAAATGCTGTACTTAGGTTTAGGCAATATGGTGTCGGCGCTTTAAGATCTGTAATCTGAAAATATCTCGTGATAGAAAACTTATTACCACATCCATCATTAGCTCTCCATACAACTCTGTGATTATTTTTACTTCCAGATATACCGTCAGGTAATATAATGTCTATCGCTTCTCCACTTGTACTTTTAGGTACATAGAATGGATTAGGCTCTCCATCTACAACTTGCGGTTCATTAGATCCATAGTGATAATCTAAGACCCAATCACCATCAATATCTACATCGATATTCCATGATATCCAATCACTACCACATTCTCCATTATCAGTACCTACTGCAGAAAGCACAACTCCCTTACTAAGACAATCTACACCTACCGGATATTGTATACTGTCTACTGATGTAACTACTGGATCTTCTCTATCTACAAGGGATATAATCTGCGTATGGTCATATCTACCTCCAGAATTTGGTGATTGTGGATTATAAGTACACCAGTCAATGATACTCCAGTGATTCAATACTTGCATGCAAGCACCTGTCTCATATCTGAATGTATCTGTCTCTACAGTAACACCTATAAGCGTACAAGAAGTCTGATCAAATGTAGGTTCTCCTGTCTCATAATTATCACAATCTACCGTAAGGTCTCTCGGGAATGTTATAGTCGTCGGATCAAAAACATGACTTGACTCTATGACGAACCATTGCTCGCATATAGTCCTTCCGTCTTCTTTAAATTGTCTTCTTAATGCCCCATAGCCACAGCCCTGAGAAAACTCTGGAACCATATCAGGTACATCATCACCATCTATATCATAAAATGGTGGTGTATTAGCGGGTTTATCTCTTGGCTGCGTATTATTTTTTATTTCTTCTAAGTCTGGAATATAACTGTAATCACTGCATGCATTTATGCCTTCTGGAAGACCTGTCATATTGAAGTCGTTGATATCCATATCACATTGTAGTATCATCGGCTGAGGACAGAATATAGCCGGTCCTGACTTATCTTCTAACCTAACTGAAGACCATGTCTTACTTTCATTACCGAAGAGATCTATAACTCGCAACTCCACATCAATATCGACAGCTTCCTGACCATTAAGATCATCACAACAGAATTTTACAAAATCTCCCCAAACTGTATCTTCAGGAAAACAAAAAGATCCTACTCTTCTTACTTGTAATGTAACATCGGTACATCCATCATAACTGCCATTATCAAAATTAACAGCAAAGATTTTAGAGATACCATTATCTGTAGAATATTGGTCACCTACATTCGTTAAACTCGTTACTATAAATTCTTTAGATATAGAAACTGGCGGTGTGTAATCCTGGACAACAACATTGACGGTAGCAGTCGTAGAATTATTACAACAGTCCTTAGCGATGTATCTGAAAGTATGTATACCTACAGGAACATTGTTAGCTGTAAATCCTGTAGAGCTATTTCCATATAAAGGTAAGTTGTATGAAGAACTACCACCGATTACAGTGTAGCTTATGATATTATCACATGCGTCAAATAAGTGCTCTGGCGCTGGGAAATTAATATTAGCAGTACAGTTCCATGGATCTACACTTGCGTGAATATCATTAACAGTTATCGTAGGTCCGTCTCCATCTACGATTTTAATTATTTGCTCATAAGTAATATATTCCTGAGTGCACCAATCTAAAACTGTCCAAGTTCTAAGTGTCTTTGTATTACCACCACATCCGGGAGCACATGCATCTAAAGCAACATCAGTGTATCCTGCAAGTATATTACATACTGTATTATTGATCGCTTGCGCATGAGGACCGCCTGTCCCTCTTCCTTTGGCGTAATAATGTGGAAATGCATACCATGTACCTTCATTATTCTCTACGACAAGATCTATATCAAATTCGTTAGGGTCTATATTGTTATCATCTGTGTCCTGATCTTCGGTGTTAGGGTTATCAAAAAATGCTGCGATGCTTACAGGATCATTACTGACTCCACAACTTGGAATCTTTACAGTCTTCTTAGGTAGCAAAAGCCTGTTTTCAATTTTGTCAGGAATAGGTCCTGATGCAGAATTAGAAAACGGTGCTTCTATGGCATTGTCTGTTCTTAGTGGCTCGATGAAGTATTCCTTAGTGCATGCTGCTATAGGAATATTAGATCCATTGATAGAAAAAGTTCTTCTAAGAATAGAACCTTCACAACCTGGCAATACTGTTATGTAATCGCTATAGCCGATATTTATATTTGTATTATTACAATTATCAGAAACGCTTCCGTCGAGTAAATCTTCTGTCTCAGATATGATAATATCGTTGACTAAAGGACCGTAGTAATTATCCTCTATAATCGGAATCTCGTAACATGCTAATATACACTCTGGATCATACCCGCCAGTACCGTTTCCACCAACTGGACAGTCACAGACTATAGCAGGTGGTATCTTATCTTCTAATAGAATGTATCCCCAGCAGTAATTACCATTACCCTGATATGTTACCTCAAATTCTAAAGTCAAGTTAATGTATGCACTAAGATCATCACCTCCTACGGTAGGTCCATTTACATCACCACGTACGATGGCAGAACCGTTAAAGTAGATTGCATAAGTGTACATGCCATTCATAAGATCTGCATCATTGCCTTCTAAGAATGCATCGACACCTATATCTATGCCACATGTCTTGTTGACACTTACATTGATCTGATCATTGCAAGCTAAGGATTGGGTATGTCCTTGATAAGCAGTAAATAATACTGCGAGTAACAAAAAGTATTGCACTATTTGTCTCATGAGATTGAGTTTATAATGAAAATTAAGAGCAGAGAATTTATTAGTTTTTAGAAACTTCGTCTTTTTCTAAAATGAACCTCTACTTTATAAAAAAGCTTAAAATCTAATCCTGAACTTGTAGAATGATGATTCTTTTATCAACACGCTACTAAGACAGTGGTTTTTAGATAATTTCGTCAATTAGCTAAGATAGTAAACAACCATCTATATATTGCATTATGATAAGTCTAAAAAGCTTCATCTATCTACCTTCCGACAAAAGTGAGTCCGAAAGCTAAGTAAATGATAGTGAAATGATTAGAACTTATAATATGTTAAAATTTCGTGTTTAAGCATCCATCATTATGAATAACACACTTATACAAGACGATATCATCGCAATATCTACGCCCTCGGGATCTGGAGCTATAGGTATAATACGTCTGTCAGGGCCAAAATGTCTCAAGATTGTAGACAATTTTTTCTTTGGTGCTAATCTTATTAAGGCGGATGGCCATACAGTGCATTATGGTAAATTAAAAAACATAGAAGGCACGATCCTCGACGAATGCCTCGCAACCATATTCAAAGCACCCAGAAGTTATACAAAAGAAGATGTCGTAGAATTATCATGCCATGGCTCACCATACATACTTAAGTCGATTATCGAATTGTTCTTAAGTCAAGGTGTAAGAATGGCAAAGGCTGGAGAATTTACGATGCGAGCATTTCTTAATGGTCAGATGGATCTCATCCAAGCCGAAGCAGTCGCTGACCTGATAGCATCAGAAACCCGAAGTCAACATGACATCGCTATACATCAGATGAGAGGAGGATTCTCGGACACCATAACAGATCTACGAGAGCAGCTCATTCACTTTGCAAGTATGCTCGAATTAGAAAATGACTTCGGAGAAGAGGATGTAGAATTTGCTGATAAAACTCAACTCAAGACTCTCGCTAATAATGCACTTAAACAAATCAACTTACTCATAGAATCATTCTCCTATGGCAATGCTCTTAAAGAAGGTATCCCAGTTGCGATTATAGGTCGACCAAATGTAGGAAAGTCCACTCTGCTCAATACCCTACTACAAGAAGACAAGGCGATCATAAGCAACATACCAGGAACTACTCGTGATGTCATAGAAGATACAATTAACATCAATGGCACCCTATTTAGATTTGTCGATACCGCTGGGATACGTGAGACAGAAGACGAGATAGAATCTATAGGCATCTCTAAAACTTACGAAAAAATAGAAAATGCCAAAATCATCCTCTATATGGATGAACTATCAGAAGATCACAACACCTTAGTGGAAAGATATAAATCCATAAGCCTACCCGACTCTGCACACAAAATCATACTTCTAACTAAAGCTGATACCTTCCATGCCTGTCACCAATATGATGTAGAGGAAGCTGTAAGTACACAACTCAATAGAACAAAAACGATCTCCATATCAGCTCATAACGGAATGGGTATAGAAGACCTCAAAAAATCTATTGTCAGCTATAGCTCAAACCTAAAGAATAACGCTTCAGATGTCGTCGTCACCAACCTTAGACACTATGAGGCTCTAAGAAAAATAGATGACTCTCTTAAGAAAGTCAGTGAAGGTATTACAGAAGGCATCAGTTCAGATTTTATCGCTATGGATATACGTCATGCATTGCATTACATAGGTGAGATATCTGGAACCGTGAGTACCGATGATTTGTTAGAGAACATTTTTGGTAATTTTTGTATTGGAAAGTAGGAGGTGTTAGTATTGATACACTTATCCCTACATTCTAAATGAAATTCATCATATTTACAAATAATCACTTCGAAGTAAATACAACAAAGAATAGTAATGACAGCAGTAGTAGGCGTCTTGAATAAACATGCAGTAGCGATTGCTGCTGATAGTGCAGTTACAATTGGTAATTCAAATGGAAAAAAGATTTTCAATAAAGCTAATAAAGTATTCACTTTATCAAAGTATCATCCTGTTGGAATTATGCTCTATAATTCTGCTGATATTATGGGGACTCCTTGGGAAACAATTATTAAAATGTATAGGGCACAGCTGGAAGATAAGTCTTTCACGTCTGTAGAGTTTTACAAAGATGATTTTATAGAATACATTAAAAGCAAAAATTACTTTACGGATCAAGCTATACAGCTATCCTACTTAAACAGTTTTTCTTTTATCATTTTGTCTCAAATTATAAGCGATTTAACTTCTAAGCGACCAGATCTTTTAAATGAGCCAGATGATGTAAAAAAGAAAGAACTATTAGCGCTTCTTGAAAGTCGTTTTGATGAGTTGATTGTCATGTGGGCAAGTACTGATATTTATGATGAGTTTAAAGATTTAGACTTTGCAGAATTTGATAGTTTTACTAAGCCAACCTTTAATGACCTTTTTGACTCCATATTTACTTCTAATAAGATCACACCATCATCAAAATTATTAACAAAAATTAAAACCACTATATACCACTTAATAAGGTCTACTCAATACGATCAATCATTTACAGGGCTTATTTTTACAGGCTTCGGAGATGATGAAATATATCCATCATTATTATCCATTAAAGTTTCATTGGTTTTTAAAAAACGTCTTAGGTTTAAATCAGATACAGAAAAATCAGCATCTATATCAACTACTAACCCGGGTGCAGTCTGTCCATTTGCTCAGACTGACGTTATAGATACCATCCTAACTGGAATAGATCCCAACTTGGATAATATTTATATAGCTAATTTCACAAAACATCTAAAAAAGTACAATGACGAAATCCTACACAGAATAGGTGACTCTAATCCAATACTCTCTGAACAGATACGAAACCTTAAAACAAATGATATTGTTGATGCTTTTAGAAAGGCGAATAACGATTTAAGGAGACAGAAATATATCAATCCTTTGATGAATGCCGTTAGTTCTTTAAGTAAGGATGATTTAGCTGAAATGGCAGAAAGTCTCATTTATCTTACTTATTTGAAAAGAAGAATTACTTTTGCAGAAGAAAGCGTAGGCGGTCCAGTTGACGTTGCGATAATATCAAAAGGTGATGGATTTGTTTGGATCAAAAGAAAACACTATTTTAAACCTGATTTAAATAGCCAATTTTTTAATAACTATTTTAAGAAATAACTATGGAAAAGTTACTCTTTAACAACAATAACAACTTCTCTGTAAGATCTGCAGATAGTATTCTATCAGTATTTAATAGCAGCAGAAAGACTATATCCTTAATCAATCAGGATATGTCTGTAGAGGAGATATCTGATATTATCTCTGATAAATTAATATCAGTTGTTCAATCTCAATTTGATGCCACAGCTAAAAGAATAGCATCCGAAACATCTTTAGAAGAAGCTTAGTATTTTTTGCAAATAATCTATTTTACATCTTAGTCGATTTTACAGACTGATCTCGCTTGATTTCTTAATAACTTTAAGAAAATCACCTACCTCCTCCTCCCCAACTATACTTCAACGCCTCAACCTTACCAAAACCATAACTGCATCAAAAACTAATAAACCGTGGTGTCTATGATTGAGATAAATAAATGAAATCATATTCACTAATTTCACGTCAGTAAGTAAAAGATCTTCTTTGAAACAATACATTCTAATAATATTATCTCTATTTGTTATATGTGCAATAGCGACCTCTTTTGTAAATGAGGAAAAGGATGATATTTATGTTTTCGATAGTAAATCTGACTTAGGTCAAATGCTATTTTTCGATCCTATCCTTTCGCTTGATAAATCTATTTCGTGTGCAAGTTGTCACAGGCCAGAGTTTGCATTTGCTGATAACAAAGCTTTCTCATTGGGTGTAAGTGATAGTATTGGAGTAAGAAATGCACCTTCTATTATGAACATGCTAAGCAGGCCATATTTTTTCTATGACGGGAGAGCAGCAACACTTGAGGATCAGGTGATCACACCTATCGAAAGTTCGATAGAGATGAATCTTCCTTATGACATTGCAGTAGATAGAATCCAATCAAACGAGGATTATCAAATCTTATTCAATAAGGTATATCAATCAAATCCTGATTCTTTTAATATCGCTAATGCCCTCGCGGAATTCCAGCGCAGTCTCGAAAGCAGTGGCAGTGCCCCTCATGACCTATGGTTAAATGGGCAAGATACATCAGCTATGAGTGCTTCTCAACAGAGAGGTAGAGACATGTTTATCTCTGATGAGTTTAGATGTTTTGATTGCCATTTTGGTCCAGATTTTACAGGGGATGAATTTAGGAATATTGGATTATATGACGGAGAGACTTTAGTGGACAAAGGTCGATATGATATCACTAAAGACTCTATGGACATAGGTAAATTCAAAGTCCCTGGCTTAAGAAATGTGGGCCTTACAGCTCCTTATATGCATAACGGTATGATGGAAACTTTAGAAGAGGTTATGGATTACTATAGTAATCCTTACGACTTTGTTGATGCGCCGATTAATACAGATTCATTAATGGTGGAGCCCCTTAACTTGACCGATCAGCAGAAAGAAGATTTTGTTAATTTTCTACATTCTCTGACAGATAGGATTCTGCCTTATCAAGAACAATAGATCATAGCTTTTGACTTGACGTATCTTGGCATTAATATAAAATATATGCCAAAGAAAAAATCGTAATAAATAACCATAATATCAAAGCAAATAGCAAAGGCTTTATGCCTATCGATTTTATGTTACTTATAGACAGCGTTGAACCAACTACAAACAAGGTCAATATCAATAATCGCTTAGATAAGAATACGATATTACTTGAGACTGGCTCAGGAATAATGTGATAACTATTAAGAGCTATTGCAACGATAAATAAAAATATGAAATAAGGAATTTTTAATTTTTTGCCTTTAGTCTTAAATATAAAAGTGTAGAATATAGATAATGGAATTATCCATAGCGTTCTCGAAAGTTTTACTGTTGTTGCTATTCTTAATGCCTCGTTACCATAATCTACCGCAGAACCGACAACAGAACTTGTATCATGTATCGCAACTGCACACCATAAGCCAAATTCATATTGTGATAAATCGAGCAGATGCCCAATTATCGGGAAGACAAATAAAGCAATAGAATTTAATAGAAAAACAATACCTAATGCTATACTTATCGTAGGACCTTTAGCCCTTATGACGGATGAGATAGCAGCAATAGCACTCCCGCCACATATCGATGTACCGGCAGTAATTAAATGCCCTAACTGTTTTTCCAATTTCATTACTCTGATCAGAATAAAACCAAGAATGACGGTAAGTAGAATGGTACAGACTGTCAGACTAAAGCCTTCTTTACTCGTTTCTAAAGTCTCTTTGAATAGCATACCAAATCCAAGACCTACAATTGAAGTCTTTAGCAAATAACTAATTGCTGTTTGACTGAATGATTTAAATGGATTTTGAAATATCAAAGAGAATATAATGCCGGCGACCAAAGCCGATGGACTATTTAAAACTCCTAAAAGAGCAGTAATTACCATAAGAAGATAAATTACTTTTGCTATTATACTCTTCATCTCATTGTTAAATATTGTTGCAATACTACAACTAATGTTTCAACATAGAGAAAAAAAGTATAGCCAAAGACAAGCAGTTTGTGTAAGACAAAATCTATAAAATGATCCATGCTATATCTCTACGACAAATGATAACTCTAATTAATACATTGTTTTAGTGTATAACGACTTATTTTATCTTTAATCTATCCGACATATTACATTAATTATACTGAACTTTGCGGATTAAACAAAACTCAAAAATTCCGCAAATAACTGAATGTTTCTTACAACTACAATATCTCAGTATCTTAATAACGAAGTTAGCTTTAAGAAATTTAAGCAGGCTAAGTATTTAAGCGCAGACATAGAAGAACTTAAATTGCTCAATGACTCAGATCAGCGACTGATAAAGTGCTATATCGCTGACGAGGAGACCGTCATTGGTTATGACCCTACTAATGCCTTATCTAATCTTAGCTGTAGTTGCGATAGCACTGACCCTGATGACTGTGTGCATATCGTCGCTACCTTATACCTATTGCTTAATACTTCTGACAAAAAGATTAAGGAAAACAATTTTGAATTTGAGAAAATAGAGAAACCAATACTCACTATCCCAAGAGATGCCATTAATGAATATAGGCAACTACCTCTTATAAGTAGCGAAGTCAATAGCTCGGTATGGGATGCATTATACTCTAAGACAAATAGCCAGATATTTACGAAATATGAAATCAGTTCTATACAACTTAAGAAGTCTTCTGAATTCGAAATTAAGTTAAGTGTCCCGAGGTGGGGAGATTATGGAGATAAAGTAGAAGAAAATCTTTTTGTAAATATAAAACAAGAAGACGAGCACTATCATATCAAGTGCAATACGTGTACAGATACAAGTGCATTACTATGTAAGCACCAGCTTGCTGCCCTTAAGGACAATAGCGTACATAGAATTCTGGCCAAGAACAAAAAATTAGATTACAAGGTCGTCTCTCAGCATTTTATGGAGAAACTTAATATGAGTCAGAAGCTATTTGACCTAGCTTATGCATTAGAACTTAAAGGTGCTAATTACTATGCTATCGAGGCAGAAGAGGCCATGCTAAGCTCTGAGGATATTCTATCAGCACAGCAGCAAGTAAGTCATAATCTCATCAGCAAAAAAAACCTTCATCAACTTCTCGAAGAAAAAAGTAAAATCGATAGTGAAAGTTGGGCCAATGCATATCTATGGTCTCACAACAATGAAGAACAGACTCCCGGATTACAAATCTTAAAAGGAAAGTCAGTAAAATCAAAAAACAAACTCGGTTCCAAAATTACTGTAGAAGAAAGACCACAATATTTTTCTTCCGAACAATTAGAATGGTATAAATCGGTAATAGAAGAATATAATAGGTCGAGTAGATTCTCTCAGAATGACTTACAAGTACTACTCACTTTATTGCATAATAACATAGATCATCTGCAGCGTGATATACATTATATCACACATCAGAATATCAATAATAATATCACACCAAAGAAAGCAGATCTCAATCAGATATTTTTTCAGCATGAAAAAATATCTATGTCTATCCTTGTCACAGAAGACGACGGCTACTATCTATTAACTACAAAGTTAAACATAGATAGTAAAGAAATAAAAACATCAGAAAGGTGGATCATGTGGTCACTATTCGCTTTTGACGAAGATAGTCAAGCCTACTTTTATGACTCTATTCAAGTTCACTCGCTACTATCTTTTTGGACAGAGAAGCCAATTATAATAAAGCAACAAGATCGTGTACACTTGCTTAATCTGTTTTCTAAAATAAAGCATCTTGTATCGGTAGAATATCCTGATAGCTTCATGGAACCTACTAGAGAACTGAGCGGTGGCGATAAGCAAATTTATATGAGTGAAGCGGGAGACTATATTGTCTTTACTCCCAAGCTAAGCTATGACGGACAGGTCTACGACACACTCACTTCTGAAGAATATATTATTCAGAAAATTGATGATGAAGATCAGTTAGTAGGTATTAATAGAAAAGAGAAAGAAGATTTTGTGAGTTTTCTGACAGGTGTCAATATACATTTTAGCGAAAGCTATAATGATACAGGTCAGTTTTATATTTCTGCGTCAGACTTTGTAAGAGATGCATGGTTTCTTAGCTTTTATGAATTATGTCAGGAGAACGGGATTGAAATTTTTGGGCAAGAAAATCTTAATAATTTCAAATTTAATTCTAACAAAGCAAAGGTCTCTACAAGTATAGCTTCAGGCATTGATTGGTTTGAGGTAGATGTAGACTTAAGCTTCGGAGATGAGAAAGTAGAATACAAGACATGGATACAAGCTATCAAAAACGACGAAAAATTTGTCAAGTTAGGCGATGGTACGATGGGACTACTCCCTGACGAATGGTTCGAAAAAATAAAAAATCTATATCAGATAAGTGATAATGAAAAAGATGGCCTTAAGATTAATCACTTTAAGTACAATGTCGTAGAAGAGTTATTTGCAGAAGTATCAGAAGACGAAAGTTATGAGGAATTAAGGTCAAAATTTGCTCGAATTAAAGAAGCGAATTTTGAAGAGAAATTTGTTCTACCACAATCTGTAAAAGCTCCACTAAGACCTTATCAAATCGAAGGATACCAGTGGCTCTGCACATTAGATCAGATCGGGTTTGGCGGTTGCTTAGCAGATGATATGGGTCTCGGTAAGACGATACAAGTCATATCACTACTCGCTTACCAGCAAGAATTAACTAATGGTGTCTCACTTGTAATAGTGCCTAGAAGTCTACTCTTTAACTGGATAGCAGAAGTCGAAAAATTCTGTCCAGACTTAAAGTATTTCTTACATCACGGACCTAAGCGAGGAAGTAAAGTAAAAGATATAGATAGTTACGATATTATTCTAACGACATACGATACAGCGACGTCTGATATTAGATATCTCCAGGAAATAACTTTCAACTATATCATTCTGGATGAATCACAAGCGATCAAGAATCCAAATTCTAAGAGATACAAAGCTATGCGTGTACTTAAGTCACGTAATAAGATTGTAATGACAGGTACACCGATCGAGAACAACACCTTTGATCTGTATGCCCAATTTAGTTTTATTAATCCCGGAATATTCGGAGGGCAGTCTCATTTTAAAGATAGATTCTCTACTCCCATAGATAAAGAAGGCGATCTGGAAGCTGCTAAGCAATTAAAGAAAATCATACATCCATTCTTACTCCGCAGAACTAAAGAACTCGTAGCAAGTGACTTGCCGGAGAGAAGTGAGACTGTCATCTACTGTGACATGGGTCCAGAGCAAAAGAAAATGTATGAAGAGCTCAAAAGCAAAATAGCAAACGACATCAAAGTAAGTGTCAATGACAAAGGCCTCGCTAAATCAAAATTCAAAATACTTGAAGGATTACTAAGGCTACGTCAGATATGTAACTCACCACTTTTATTAAATAAGACATTAAGTCCAGCGCAGTCTAAATCTGTTAAAATAGAAACGCTTGTAAGCATCTTAGATAGCGACTTAGGTCACCATAATGCCTTGGTCTTCTCACAGTTCACCAGTATGCTGTCACTTATTAGAAAAGAGTTAGATGATAGAAATATTCCTTACGCATATCTTGATGGGCAGACTAAAGACAGAAAAGCAGCAGTAGAAAAATTCCAAGATAATGATGATATACAGATATTCTTGCTCAGCCTAAAAGCTGGAAATACCGGCCTTAATCTTGTCAAAGCAGATTATGTATACATCGTAGATCCATGGTGGAATCCTGCCGTAGAAGCACAAGCCATAGATCGTACACACCGTATAGGTCAGGATAAGAATATATTCGCCTATAAGATGATATGTAAAGGCACTATAGAAGAAAAAATTGTAGAACTACAAGTCAAGAAAAAGAAGATTGCTAAAGATATTATTGCAAGTGACGAGAATATATTTAAGTCATTGGATAAGAAGGATCTACTGGGATTGTTTGAGTAATGTTACCTTCTTCTACCACCAGAATATGTCATCGCCTCTCCCTTACCAAATCCATAACTGAATCCTAAAGTAATAAAGCGACCTCTCTGTGATTGAGAAAATGTAAAAAAGTCATCATTATCGATAGTCGTCTTTCTTATCCTCGAAGCGAAGATATCCCTGACACTAAAGTTAAATGAGCCTTTGCCTTTCATGATCTTATATCGGAATCCGTAGTCTGCATAAAGATTAGCAGCTCTGATACCTTGTATTGTCTGCTCTCGAGAATCATAACGTGTTGTCACCTCTGTATCTAATGCTTTAGATACTTTGTATTTAGCAGTAAGCTTACATGACCACTGGTCTGCAGAAAAATCAAATACCTGATCACTAAACATGCCATTTCTTACAAAGATATTATAGTTGGCATCACCATTAAGCGTAATGGCATTAGTCGGAGAGTATTTAAAGTTTAATTCTAATCCTGTAGACTTATTAGTGCCTATATTCTGTGGAGTCCAAGTGGTTACACCATCATCAAAAGTAGAAATACGTTCTACCTTATCAGTTGTATATCTATGATATATACTTGTATTAATAGAGGTCTGACCGAAAATAAATATACCACCTATCTCATAGCTATCTGTATATTCTGGAAGAAGATCAGGATTACCTACACGTATATTAAAATTGTTTCTGATATTAAAAAATGGGTTAAGATCCCATAGACGTGGTCTGAATATGCGTCTCGAATATCCAGCCTGGACAGAGACTCCTTCAGATATCTTATATGATGAATGTAATGATGGGAATAGATCTGTAAAATTCTGACTATTTGTTTCGTTAGTATTAACGAGTAAAGTATTGAGATCCGTATTTTCTGCACGTATCCCTAATTTTAGACCCCATATACGTCCTTCATAAGCACCAGTTGTATAGACACCTATGACATCTTGGCTATACTCAAATACATTAGTTAATCTTGGATCTGAGATGAAGACTCCGTTGTCAGATTCATTACTTACTTCAAAATCATTATTGACATCATTAATGAGATACTGTACGCCTGTCTCTAATGTCCATACCTCGTCAAATGGCTTCGTATAATCTAAGTTAAATGTGTACTTACTTTCATTGAAATTGGTAGCTGTTTTTTGATTACTTTGAGTATCATCTCCTAATGTATATGCATTAGTAAAAGAAGATGATTGATCTTTGCCAAAATAATTACCTAAGGCACTGAATAATAACTGATGATCTTTATCATCTTCGAATTCTCTTCGATATATTAACTCATAACGTATCTTAGGATTAGTAGCTGATGTCACTTCATTTCTCATCCAGGCACTCTTCAATTCATCATTCTCTAATAATGAGAAATTAATATCAGACGGCTGGTCCTCTACTTCGTAAGTAAAAGTTCCAGAAAGCGTAATCACATTTAAAGGATCAATGTAGTAATCAGAACCCAAAATAAAATTATAAAAACTCTCATTACGAAATTGCTCTCCTGAAGATACGATCTCTCTACCACTAATCTTATCACGATTAGTATTCTCTACATCAGACGGCAACTTACGGTACCCTGCCCCAAGTTGTGTGAACAAATTAAACTTCTCAGTTCGATTATTCATACTAAATCCAATGCTATGATTGTCAGGTATTCCCGTATTAAGAGATACCGATCCATTGATGCCTCTCTTCTCGTTTTTCTTGAGTACAATATTTAGTATGCCCGCTGTACCTTCTGCTTCATACTTAGCTGAAGGATTAGTTATGACTTCTATTTTTTCTATCATATCAGCAGTAATTGTCCCTAAGGCATTACTCGACTCGTCAGAGAGTACTGATGGTTTTCCATTGATTAATATCTGAACTCCCGATGCCCCTCTTAGGGAGACTTCACCTTCGATATTAACATTGACAGAAGGTACATTATTAAGGACCTCAAGTGCACTGGCTCCAGTAGAACTGAGATCAGATCCTACATTAAAGACTCTCTTATCGAGTCTGAATTCTGTAGTAGATTTATCAGCTCTCACCACGACTTCCTCGAGGATCTTAGCATCACCACCAAGCTCGATATCTCCCAACTCTGACTCGCCATTAATAAAGAAAATATCACTAATAGTTTTATCAGCGTACCCTATAAAACTGATTTCTATATATACATTTTCCTTATCTATATCTACATCAAATAAACCTCCATTATCTGTTGTTGTTCCTGATAGTACATCTCCACTTCCTACTTCCGCAACAACTACGGTCGCAAAATCAATGGGATCATTAGTATCACTTTCTATTATTCTTCCAGATATAGAATACTGTGCATGACAACTAAGACTTGTACAGAATAAGATAAAAGAAAAGATAGTCTTCATTGCACTTTGAAATTCATACATGACTACAAATATCTATCATATCTCAATCTATACCTAATCTAATATGTCAATGAAAAATTATAAGCTCCTTTAAATCATTTGAATAATTGTTCAATTGTTCATACATTTGCGTTATGAAAGTTTCTAATAGACAACTATCAAGTAAAAAATTACAAGCCGTAGCTAAGATATTTAAGACTATAGCACATCCCGTAAGATTAGAAGTTCTGGAAGTATTAGAGGCAGAAGAACCTTTAGATGTCAGCACTCTGTGCAGTCGTATCAGCATGGAATGTGAGATAAGTATGATGTCACATCATCTGGCTAAAATGAAAGATAATGGCATACTAATCTCAGAAAAAAAAGGCAAGCAAGTCTATTATAGCATCTCTGACAGACACATTTTGAACTTGTTTGACTGTATGGAGAATTGTGATCTACTATAACTTTCATAAATTATGTTAAAATAATTACATCACTTAAGTATGGAAATATTAGGATATGGAATGGCACTATTTGTGGGTATCTCACTGGGACTTGTAGGAGGTGGTGGATCTATACTTGCGGTACCTATATTGGCTTATATTTTTGGTTTTGATGAGAAGGTAGCTACAGGGTATTCGCTATTTATCGTAGGTACGGCGTCAGTCTTTGGAGGATATAAACAACATAAGAATAAGAACATAGATTGGAAAGCGGCAGTATCGTATGGTATACCTGCCATCATAGGTGTGTGGATTATCAGACATTATGTCGTTCCGATTTTACCTGATGAGCTTTTTACAATTGGAGCTTTTACACTTACACGGAGAATGGCCATGTTTGGTTTATTTTCTTTTCTGATGTTAGTGGCAGCGGGGTCTTTACTATTCTCGAAAGAAAAAACTGATAACGAAAAAATTTATACTAAAAAATCCTACCCTATTGTATTTCTAGAAGGTTTTATGATAGGTGCAGTGACTGGTTTTGTGGGAGCAGGAGGGGGCTTTCTGATTATCCCTGCATTGATATTTTTAGGTGGACTAAAAATCAAAAAAGCTGTAGGAACATCACTAATCATAGTAGCCGTAAAATCACTCATGGGTTTTCTTTTAGGCGATGCTCTTAAGATGGAGATAGACTGGAATTTCTTATTGCCCTTTACAAGTATCGTCGTCGTAGGCATATTCTTAGGCATCTATGCAGGTAAGTATATCGAAGGTGCAAAACTTAAGAGAGGCTTCGGATATTTTATCATCCTTATGGCGATATGGATATTTATTAAAGAATTTATAATTAAATAATACAAGATGGTTATAGAACAGATATACACTGGATGCTTGGCGCAAGGTGCTTATTATATCCATAGTAATGGAGAAGCAGCTATTATCGATCCGTTAAGAGAAGTGTCTCCATATATAGACAGAGCTACCAGAGATAATGTAGAGATAAAATATATCTTCGAGACACACTTTCATGCTGACTTCGTCAGTGGACATCTTACCTTATCAGAAAAAACTGGAGCTCCAATAATCTATGGACCAGAAGCGGACCCAAGCTTCAAAGCACATATCGCTACAGATGGTGAGATTTTTAAACTTGGAAATATAAGTATTAAAGTCCTCCATACGCCTGGACATACAATAGAATGCACGACTTACTTACTTATAGATGAAGATGGTAAAGAGCATGCGATATTCACAGGAGACACATTATTTTTAGGGGATGTCGGTCGACCAGATCTGTCTCAGAAATCATCCTCTATGACTAAAGAAGATCTTGCTGGTATGTCATATGATAGTCTCAGAAATAAGATCATGCCCCTACCCGATGATGTCATCGTATACCCTGCTCATGGTGCTGGCTCATCTTGTGGTAAAAATATGATGAAAGAAACTGTAGACACCTTAGGCAATCAGAAGAAAGTCAATTATGCTCTCAGAGCTGATATGACTAAAGAAGAATTTATCAAGGAAGTTACCGATGGATTACTTCCGCCCCCCGCTTATTTTCCTGCTAATGTCAGATTAAATAGAGAAGGTTATGAGAGCATAGATAAAGTGTTATCGTCAGGACTAAAAGCATTGACTCCGCAGGAATTTGAAGTTATCGTAGAATCTGCTGATGCATTAATGTTAGATGTAAGAACTCCGGAACAATATGCTGACGGACATATACCACAAAGTATATTTATAGGACTTAAAGGCAGCTTTGCGCCTTGGGTAGGAGAACTCATTGTAGACGTCTATAAGCCTATCGTTCTCATCGTAGAAAATGGGAGTGAAGAAGAGGCCATTACACGATTATCAAGAATAGGATTTGACAACGTCCTTGGATATCTATCAGGTGGTATAGAATCTTGGAAAAATAATGGTAAAGAAATAGATACCGTAGACTCTATAAATGCTATGGCTCTAAAAGAAATTAAAAGCAAATCAGACTCTCAAGTATTTGATGTCAGAAAAGAACCTGAATACACTGCCGAGCATATGACCTCTGCCAAAAGCACGCCGCTAAGTATAATAAACGATCACCTAGCAGAATTCCCTAAAGAAGATAATTTTTACATACATTGTAAAAGCGGCTACCGTTCTATGATCGCCGCTTCTATACTTAAGTCAAGAGGTTACCATAATCTTATCAATGTAAGTGACGGATTTGATGGTATAAAAGAAACGGGAATTCCGATGACAGATTTTAGTTGCCCATCTAATAAAAAGTAAGTTCATGAAGTTATTTAATAACATAATGTTAATTCCTATGCAACTCATTGAAGCACATCTCTTCATAAAATATAATCCCCATAGCTATGGCTATGCAAATGAAATTTTAAATCGACCTGCACTCCAAGCAGTCACATATCATTTTAACCTACGTTTTTAAATTACTTCAATGATAGAAACAATATCACAACCGTGGCCCTGGTATATTGCTGGGCCAATGATCGCATCCATCATGTTTCTCCTATTATATGTTGGAGGTAATTTTGGCGTGAGTAGTACTCTAAGAACTTTCTGCACCTTAGGTGGTGCTGGAAAGCGAATTGCATTTTTTGATTTTGATTATAAAAGTCAGATGTGGAATGTTGTCTTCGTACTGAGTGCAATCATCGGAGGCTACATCGCTACTCATTATCTAAATAGCTCGCAACCCTTAGATCTGAGTCAAGCTACCATAGATGATCTCAATGCATTAAATATAGAATTCAACGGAGGATTTGCACCTACGGCATTCTTTACATGGGATAGTTTATTTACACTTAAAGGATTCTTAGTATTAGTAGTCGGAGGATTCTTAGTAGGCTTTGGTACACGATGGGCAGGAGGCTGCACATCAGGACATGCTATCAGCGGATTATCTAATCTTCAGTTGCCGTCACTAATAGCCGTCGTAGGATTTTTTATTGGCGGATTAGTTATGACATTTTTAATTTTTCCATTCATCTTTTAATTAAGTTTTCCCCCCAAGGAAACATGTTCCCTTGGAATCAGAATCATAAATTCTAAATCTAATGAAATACATAAAATACTGCATCTTAGGAATCGTATTCGGTATTATCATGACTAAGTCAGAAGTGATATCATGGTATAGGATACAAGAGATGTTCCGATTCCAATCCTTCCATATGTATGGCGTTATAGGATCTTGCGTCGTTACTGGAATCATCATCATACAACTGATAAAACGTCTAAAAATAAAAACCATAAGTGGCGACCAAATAGAACTCAAGGACAAAAACTCTGGTGTAACAAGATACCTATTTGGAGGTATCTTATTTGGATTAGGATGGGCACTGAGTGGCGCATGTCCTGGACCAATGTTTACATTAATCGGTAATGGTTATACCGTATTTATTGTTGTGATATTAAGTGCAGTAGCTGGGACTTATGCTTATGGATTATTGAGAGATAAGTTACCGCATTAATGAATTTTAAAAAAATCAACTAATCTTTACCAATTGTTCCTGCTCAAAATTAATGGTTGTCCTCTTTGATCAACATATAGTTTGCAACCCATTGAAATGCTACAAATCCAATAATGAATGCAAATGTCAATGGGTTGAACAACTTGCCTGTAATAAAAGTCATAGTTATTGAAATAACACCAATGATCGCTAAAATAATTGTATAAATTAAAAGTCTATTTTTATTTTTTGTTGGTGAAAACATTGTCCCTAAAGGCAACATCATAGCGAAACCAAAAAATGCAATGGTCAGCATTTTCTCGTCTGACATCACAAAATATAAGAGCAATCCAAATAAACATAAACCCAAACTTACTATTACAAAGTTCGAACTCATTTTTTCTTTTTCATCAAGGAGCAATTGACCATATTTATTGAAGCGAAGAAATAAATTACTAATTGGATTAATTATCCATGTTGAAAATGCCAATAAGGCAAGTGTTACTATTATTGGAGTTAAAAATGGTTGTAGTGCTTCATTATTCTTTGCAATTGTCCTTAAAATTCTAAATACTATATAAAAGCCGATTATTACACCCCACTGATACTTAGAAGTAAGATTACTCATGAAGAAGGCAAACTTCAAAAAGAGGCGATACAGAGGATTTGCAGCTTTAATTGCCTCAAGGATTCCTAATTGAGCAACGTCATAATTTGGGTCGTTTGCAAGAGCCTCTTTAAAATGTTCCAATGCCTTTTTATGGTCGCCTTTTTCTAACAAACCCCAACCATAGTTTGTATGAGTATAAGCATTATTGGGATCTTCACGTAATGCCCCTTCGATGGTTGCAAAAGCTTCTTCGCTTCTATTGAGCTTAGTTAAAGCTGTACTCCTTGTATTTAACGCTAATAAATTTTCAGCATCTATTCCCAACGCTCGATTTGCAATTTCTAAAGCCTCTTCAAATTGCTTCTTCTGTAACTTAATATTTGCCATTACAGCATGATAACTGGCGTCATTAGCATCAAGTAGAATAGATTGATTTATACTTCTTTCGGCTTCAGTAAAGTTATCTTGCTCAATTGCAATTCTAGATTTGATATAAAATAAATAAGGATTATCAGGCGAAAGGCCGATTGCATTATCAATCACTTTATACGCTTTACCAAGATTATCCTGTTGTAGATTTACTTCTGCTAACAGAGCTAACAAGTGAATGTCATTTGGATCGGTATTAAGTAAGTCTGATAGCAATTTCTCTGCATCTGTATACCTACTCTGTTTAATTAATATCTGAACCTTTTCTATTCTTTTGTCTTCGAACATATTACTTCTTAATTTTCATATAAGTTAAAATGTCGTCATACAGTCCAGAATCATTTGCAAACATTGCAAAATTCTTAGCTGTAGAAAACCATTCTTGCGTACTTGGATTATGCTTGCTTAATGCATTTATCAAATCTTCAGTTTCTAATGGCTTTGGAATGCCATCACTAAATGAAGATTCTATTTTTAGTTCAATCGCTATGTCAATAATTGCATCAATGTCTGCACCTGAATAATTATTGGATTTCTTAGCAATGGTCTTTAAATCAATTGTACCCGTTGGTTTGTTTTTGAGTTTTAATCTTAAAATTGACTCTCGCGTTGTCACATCAGGTGGCGGAACAAATACAATTCTGTCAAACCTACCAGGTCGTCTAAATGCAGGGTCTAAATTCCAAGGTGTGTTCGTTGCTCCAATTGTTAAAATACCATCATTTGTGCTTGCTATTCCATCCAGTTCTTGTAAGAATTGATTTATCAAACGCCTGCCACTTGATTGCTTCATATCGCTCCTACTTGCTCCCAAAGCATCTATCTCGTCAACAAATAAAACACAAGGTGTATTACTTCTGGCGAGCGCAAAAATTTCATGTAGATTTTTTTCACTGTTACCTACCCACATATCTAAAATATCATTTAACCCAACGTTAATGAATTTCGCTTTCGCTTGTCCGGCTGTAGCTTTCGCGATAAATGTTTTTCCACAACCTGGTGGACCGTAAAGTAAAATACCGCCACCAATCTTTTTGCCATATGCCTTGTAAAGTTCAGGATGAAGAAGAGGTTTAATGATTTTTAGATCAATTTCTTTCTTTACAGTTTCCAAGCCACCTACATCACTGAAGTTAATATTGGGTTTTTGTAAAAAGCGATTGTCTAACTCTTCGTTTGTTTCTGGAGAGTCACTACTATTCCGTTGTCGCAACTGCTTGTCAAGATCTTCGTCAAAATAATTAGGATCAATGGACAATGCATTCTTGTAAGCCTCAGTTGCTTTCTCAATTGAGTTTTCTTTAAGAAGGCCCTTAGCATAAAGCGAGTAAACATTTAAGTCATTTGTGCCATTATCAATGACTTCTTCCAAAATAACATTACATCCGGAATGACTTCCTTTCTTAAAAAATACTGTTGCAAGTCCAACTTTAGCTTTATTGTCATTAGATATATTAAGAAGTGTAGTGTATTCTTTTTCTGCGTCTTCAAGTCTATTTAAGTCTAACAAGGTTTCTGCAAGTAATTGTCTCAATGGAGTATTTTCTGGCGAATGTTTTAAAGCCTCTCGCAAACTGTTTATCGTACTTTCGTTCATGCTTATAAGGTTACTATGTCTAATTAGAATATCGCTAACAACTATACTTATACATCTCAAAAAAGGAGGTACATATATGTCGCTAATATCTTTAACTCAATTTAGCCCTTTTTCCCAAAACCCATAATAGAGGACCCTTAAATAATTGCTGATGACTACAATTAACAACTTCAATGAAACAAAAAAAGCCACATACTTCCGTAGTAATATGTGGCTATAATTTCTCTGCGTAACTAAATTATTCCTTTACAATACTTTCTTTTCGTAATAGTGCTCCTTGCTTATCAATAACAATAATATAATATTGTCCAGAACTTAAGTCACTTATATGTATGACCGACTCCTCCTCATGAGAAGATTGTCTCATAACTTCTTGCCCAAGACTATTAGCTATAAGTACTGTGATCTCAGCAGGAGATTCTTGTCTTATCGTAATGTAATCCTCTGCTGGATTAGGATATATCTGGATAGATAGATCCTGCTGTATGTCTTCTGTATCACTCAGTAGAGCAAGGTCACCATCCTCATCGAACTTAATAATCCATGCTTGTACACGCGTATCGATACCATCATTTGGATCTTGATCACCTCTATAGCCACCAGCGAAATAAAAACCATCAGAGCTGGCTATGACATCACCGAATGCAAAAGTAGTTCTTGGGTGATCATCTTCGATATCATGACTCCACAACAGATCCCCATCACTACTATACTTCATGTATGTAGCACCAAATACATTTCTATCGGGTTCTTTAGGCTTATTACCCACGATGATATATCCATCCTTATCGTGTGATTCTACTATAGCAGATGCTCTGTCAGCTGTCAATTCATATTCTGCATCATCCATGATACTTTCCCAGATAATATCTCCTGTAGCTATATCTATCTTATTAATAGTAGGTATCATAAATCGCTGTCCAGTCTGATTAAATAATTCTCTATTTAATCTCAAGAAGGTAATGACAAGATAGCCTTCGTGATCTATGATGCTATGCTGCCATCTGATACTAGGCTCAATATCAAAAGGAAAAAACCTTTCTTTAATTATCTCAAGATTCTTATCTATTTCTATAATGAAATACCCTAATTCGTCTTTTGTCCTATCCCCGTCTATATCGGGCACTTCATAGCCACCAAATAATGTTAAAGTATCACCTCTGACATTTGTATCATTAACAAAATACTTATAACCAGACCTTGTGAGATCATGAAATGTGTGATCACGTCTCTGTAGCAAATCTATAGATACAAAAATTAGTCGCCATTGTTGTTCTGCAATAAATACAATCAATTCGTCTTCTTGTAATAATGCAGGCTCAATTGTAGAAAAACCTTTTAGAGGATCATTATTGTCAAAACACTCAATAGTCTGGACAAACGTCAATGATTCATCGAATTCTAATACACAACCATCTTCAGACCCTTCTGCAAAAGGTAGAATTAGTCGTCCTCCATAAGATAAAATACGTGAAGAATTGGGCGAATTTAATTCATCATTGACAGCTGGATTATCATATAATACATGATCTATCAAGTTACCATTAAGATCAATACTACTCATATGAATATTATTCTCAAAAAACGGATTAAGTGTATCTAATGCAATTCCTGAAAAATATACGTTCTCATTATACTCTATTAACCTATTAGCAGTTAATTGATAATAATGTGTGTAGAGTTTATTGAAAGTGTCCTGTGATATGATCACAGAACACTGACATAATATTATTAAGATTGTTAAAGTTGTTTTCATGTCTTACTATATTTATGCCACACCCAATTGGTTCTACTAAATGACATTAATAGATAATTGCTTACCTAATCCAACTTCAAATAATTTATAAAGCGTAGAACGCTGAATATCAGTTTTGCCATTTTCAATTCTGGATATGTAACTTTTCTTTGCGCCTATTTTATCTGCAAGTTGCTCTTGAGTTAATTTAGCTTCAAGTCTTTCTTCTTCTAATAGCTCACCTATTACGAGAGCCTTTGCTTTAATTTCAAACTTATCGCGAGACTTAGAGCCTATCTTGCCGTATTGGCTTTTTTAGGTGTTCTTCAAAAGATTTTAAATTCTTATCCTTTTTCATCGAAGTATTCGTTTTTAATTTTTAAAGCTTTTGAAATTTTTTTAGGTCTACTTCTCCTGAAGTCGCATCATTAAACTTTAAGTAGATAACATAATCTTAAATATACTTTGCTTCAGTTACCCATATTGCTATTATAATTATCTATTTAATCATAAAGTCAAAAAAAAGCCACACACTACCGTAGTAATGTGTGGCTCTCCATTATTATACGATTATTAATTTACTCTATATTATGTGCTGTAGCACTTCTCATAACTGATTACTATATGTTATCGTCTCCCCGTTAAACATGTGAATAATTATTAAGAAAGATAATTATTGTACTTCATTTTGCTTGTTAATGGAGTTGATTACTACTTTTACCATTAAGTCTTTTTCGTTTGGTTTACTTAACGCAATCATTAACGTTAAAGTTGCAAGAGCATTATTTGCTATTTTCTTTGCTCCACTTCTTGAATACAAATAATTATTTTTACTTAAGTACCAAACAAATAGCCAAGCTGCAATTCTCTTATTACCATCCGTAAATGAATGATTCTTTACTACGAAGTAAAGTAAATTTGCTGCCTTTTCTTCAATGCTTGAATATAGTTCATTTCCATCAAAAGTTTGATCAATTGTTGCTATCGAACTTTTAAAAGAATCATCTTTTTCGTTTCCGAATAAATTGCCACCACCAAATTTAGTCCTCAATTGTTCTATTGCATCTTTAGCATCTTCATATCGAATTCTATATGTTGTTTTAGGATTTATATCATTAATTTCTAAGTTCTGATGGTCATATCCATCAAGAATATTTAACCCTAACGCATAATCTGTAAGAACTCTTATTATTTGATTGGTTTCATTTGATGTTAGTTCATTTGAATAAGTAGTTGAATCAATTAACTTGATTGACTGCTTCAGTGCATTTAATCTATTTTGATTTAAAGAATAACCCTTTTCAACATGGTCTTTCAACACTCTCGTAGCCCAAATTCTAAATTGTGTACCCTTTTTCGAATTCACGCGATAACCAACACTTATTATTGCATCTAGATTGTAGAATTTTAAATTTCTATTGACTTGCCTTTTACCTTCTTGACGAACTACCGAGTATTTATCGGTAGTTGAATGTTGTTCTAACTCTCCAGACTTATAGATATTTTTTAGGTGTAACCCAATTGTATCTGAATCTTTATCAAATAATTCAGCCATTTGCTTTTGCGACAACCAAATTGTGCCATCAACAAGTTTTACTTGAAATTCAGAATTGCCATCTTCTTCTAGATAGATTACTATTTGTGATTTTTTCTCCATTATTTACTTTTGCCTCTTAGACAACTATGATATACGCCCACGCATAGAAATTACATATATATCACTTATGCATTTAAGCCAATTTACCTCTTTTTCTCAAAATCATCTATAAAGGAGTCTTAATATGTAACTGTCTATGATTGAACCTAATAAGTAAATCAACAAAAAAGCCACACACTACCGTAGCAATGTGTGGCTCTCTGTTTTATCTAAGTACACTATTTCTTAACGATACTTTCTCTTCTTAGTAATTCATTATTATCATTCATCACTAATACATGATACTGACCAGGAAGCAATGTAACTATAGGTACAATCATCTCCGTCTCATTTCCAGATTTTCTCACGACTTCTTGACCTAAGTTATTAGCTATAAGCACTGTAATCTCCGCAGAAGACTCTTGTCTTATCGTGATGTAATCCTCGGCTGGATTAGGATATATCTGTATAGATAGATCCTGCTGGATATCTTCTGTATCACTCAGTAGAGCAAGGTCACCATCCTCATCAAACTTAATGATCCATGCTTGCACTAAAGTTTCTGTCTCATCATGATCTCGATCAAACCTATAGCCACCTGCAAAATAAAAACCATCAGAACTCGCTAACACATCACCTAATTCACGTGCATTTCTGGGATTATCATCTGCAATATCATGACTCCATATTAGATTACCATTACTGTCATATTTCATATATGTTACTCCAAAAAGATTTCTCTCTGGTTCTTGTGGCTTATTACCCACTATAATATATCCGTCCTTATCATGTGATTCAACAATGGCAGATGCTCTATCTGGTACTCTTTCATAACTTGCATCTCCCATCACACTCTCCCAGATAATATCACCCGTAGCTATGTCTATCTTATTGATAGTAGGAATCATAAATCGCTGTCCCGTCTCATTAAATAAAGTTCTATTCAGTCTTTGGAAAGTCATAATGAGATAACCTTCATGATCTATGAGGCTATGCTGCCATGTTATATTAGGTTCAATATCAAAAGGAAAAAATCTCTCTTCTATGATCTCAAGATCCTCACCTATATCCATTATGAAATATCCGAGCTCATCTCCTGTTCTATCTCCTCCAGGATCTGGAATCTCGTAATTTCCGAAGACAACTAATGTATCTCCTTTGACATGGGTATCGTTAACATGGTATTCATAACCAGGCTTCGACAAATTATGGAATGTATGCTCTCGCCTTTGTAATAAATCTATAGACACAAAAATCAAACGCTTCTCTCTATTAGATAGAAATACAACCAACTCATCTTCGTGATACAAACTAGGCTCCATTGTAGAATAACCCAAAGTAGGATCATTAGAATTATAACATTCTATAAGATCAGCACTTGACAATGATTCATCAAACTCTAATACACAATCATCGGCGGCACCTTCTGCGTAAGGCAAAATTAATCGGCCATCGTAAGACAAAATTCGGGAAAAATTAGGTAACCCCAATTCATCATCTATAGCTGGATTATCATATAGGATATGATTTAGTAAGTTACCATTCAGATCAATGCTACTCATCTGAATATTATTCTCAAAAAATGGATTAAGCGTATCTAATCCAATTCCTGTGAAATAGACTTTCTCATTATACTCTATTAATCTATTGGCCGTTAACTGAAAATAATGTGTATATAATTTATTGAAAGTATCCTGTGATATGACCACAGAACACTGACATAATATTATTAGGATTGTAGTAATATATAATCTCATTATTTAGATTGAAATATAACTTGGTTTTTAATTAATCTTCCCATATCATCCAACAATACTACAAAATAAATCCCCTCTGATATTGCATTAAAATCAAAACTATTCAGATCTCCATTCATTTCATAAGTACCAAAATTAAATGAGATACCGCCATATTCATATTTACTATTTATAAATGGCATCAGTTCTGCTAATTCAGCATTGGCATTTTCAATAGTCGCAGTTTGACTATCTTCAATTACACCCCACAATTTTAAATTCAGAGTACTCTGAAAGAAGGAATAGAAAGGAATAGAAAATTAATTTCTTCATAATGATATATTTAAAATATGTCAGCAGGGCTGCCGATACTAACTTAGTAAGAAATCATACTTAATACATATTAGCATTAGAAAAAAGCCACACACTACCGTAGTAATGTGTGGCTCTCGTTATTATACGATTATTAATTAATCAAAAATTTTAATCAATCTTAATCATTTTTTTGGTCGCAGAGTAATCACCAGATTCTAATCTATAGTATAGAACACCTGATGTGTTCAATTCCTGATCTGATAATTGGAAACTGTGGTAACCTTTGTCAAACTCTTTATTGACTGACCATAGTATGCGTCCGTTCACATCCATTACAGATAGTGTTGCGTTAGCAGTCTGTGGTAGTACAAAGTCGATTATTGTAACATTACTGAATGGATTTGGGTTATTTTGTAATAATGTGTAATCCTGTTCAGAATTATTACGGCCGGATAATATAACGGGGATGATCTCATCATCAGTAGCACTGTATGCTTCTGCGATAGTCACTTCAGATGTGATTGCTACATTATCGCTAAGTGTACCTGGCGATGTAGCATCGAATACAAATGTGAATAGTTCACTTCCACTATTTGTATTGTCAGAATTCCAAGAGAACGTAATCGTCTCAGAATTCAACTGAGCAAAATTAGAATCATCTACATCTAATCCTGCACTTACTACATCTACAAGCTCTAACCCTAGTGCTTTAAATGTAAACTGAAGTCCTAGAAGATCAGTATCCTGATCTCCTTTTAATGTCATCTCCACTCTATCTCCTGCATCGTAACTTACGTCATCGTAAGATAACTCAATAGCATTAGCTGATCGAGAATCTATATCTTGACTTGTTAAGTTAGCTTGTACTGATCCGTTAACATCACCGATCTTAACACCTACAAAGTTCTCTTGCATCATGTTATTATCTAAGTGAGATATCAATCTATCTTCTCTTGCTGTCCATGGGTATGCAGGATCTAAGATTGAACTTGCATCTATCATCTTCCAACTATCATTTCTTGGAAATTCGTCATAGACACCTAAGATCAACTTTCTAAGTTCTATCAAGTCAATAGCTGTTATCGTAGCATCATTATTGATATCTGCTGCGATAAGTTTGTATGGACTATCTAGTGGCTTAGATTGTAATATATGTCTCTGTATGATAACAAGATCTAATGTACTTACTCCGTTGAGTACGTCATCGTTTTTGTAACCAGAGATTTGGTAATCCATGTCAAATGGATTTTTTACGAACATAAATTGTCCATCAACATTTGTCATCTGCTGAGCTGGGTAATTAGGTTGAGGACTTACGAGATCTATCATAACGTCTTCTACCATCTCTCCACCTTCAGTCTGTACATTACCTGATATGTTAGCTTTAGGTCTTGCACCTATATCTTCACATGTCCCTTGATTATCTACAAGCGTCAAGAATACAGTACAGAAATCAGAGTTTCCTTTCTCATCCCATACATAAATCGAAGCTGACACTACAGTACCCTCTGGATTAATAATATCATCACAAGTAAATAACTTCGCAGAACATTTAGTAACAGGATCGTAAGCTGGGTCGTTCTCAGGAGCGACATCTGTAAATGTAAATCTTAAATCTTCTTGTGCAGTGCAATTATCAGTAGCTCCAAGATCAAAGTCACAAGCCCATAATTCGACTTGTCCGTTGATCATAAGAGCAGTACTTAAGTTAATGCAGTAGGGCGTAGGGGGTTTTTGGTCTAATACCATAAAAGATGAAGAACAAGATGTGTTATTACCACATCCATCAGAGACTTTCCATACGACTCTGTGGTTAATCATGCTTCCAGATACTCCTTCAGGCAGCGTTATTTTGATTTCTTCACCAGAAGCTGATGGAGGAATATAGAATGGGCTAGTAGACGGCGCCGTACTGGAGTACGTATAGTCAATAGTCCAATCTCTATTCAAATCAATCTGTACTGTCCAAAGCAATCTTGTGCTTGCACATATACCTGCATCTACTGCAGTATTAGTCAGCATGACTGCAGTGTTCTCACAATCTACTGTCGTTGGTACAGAGATGTCAGTACAGTTAAGTAACGTTGGTGCATCTTCATCGATGACCTTAACAACTTGTACGTCAGACCATATACCGTCAGAGTTGACAATGTTAGGATCATAAGTACACCAGTCGATTACCGTCCAGTAATTTAAGATCTTGTAACAAGCACCTTCTGCAAAGAAGAATGTATCTCTGTCAACACTATATGCTAACTGATCACATCTACCAGAAGTCCAATAAGGTCTGATATCTACCAATGCATCAGTACATCCTATGATCGTATCTACCGGGAAGAATACTTCTACAGGGCCACCGAATAATTCACCAGATAATGTAATAGTTTGATTACAGAATATCGCTGGTGATCCTACCACAGACCATCTACGTGTAATCGTACCTTCGTTACAATTAGTTAAATCTCTTGTGTCAGTATAAGTAACATCTACATCACCGCAAGAACTGAATCCAGTTGCTTCGCCAGTTAATGTAAGGTCACCTGCATCTGCATCACAATCTATAGTAACATCACCAGGACATAATACAGTCGGTCTTGACTTATCTTCAAGTCTTACGAATGACCATACCTCACTATAGTTATCACCTACAGATCCAAAGACACCATCACGATCGCCATCATCAAATACTCTTAACCAAACTTTGATCTGAGCATAATCATTGATACCATCGCCGTCTTCATCTATACCATATTCAGCAAGATCCTGGCAACAGAAAGTTACAAACCTTCCATCATCTGTATCTAACTCATCATCCATCGGGTGAAAGTCATTATTAAAAGTTGTATTACCATTAAATCCACAGATATCAGAATCTCTTCTTATCTCTAACTTAACCGGTCCACAACCATCAAAAGAACCATTATCTATGCTTTCTGCAAAGATCTTAGTCGTTCCTGGTTCAAATTGATTTCCTGGATTAGGGATTAGAGATACTACGATATCTTGCTTAGTAATCGCGACTGGAGGTGTTGCATCTTTTACAGTTACTATAATACCTTCAGATGCAACATTGTCACAACAATCAAAAGCGTTATAGAAAAAAGTATGCTGACCTACAGGAAGATCATTAACATAATATCCTAAAGTAGGATCAAAATCTATATCATAGATATCTGAAGAACCTGAACCTGTTACTACGTAGCTAACATTGTTAGTACAATTATCAGCAAGTTTAATAGGTTCTGGGAATATTATTTTAGTAGAACATCCCCATGGATCTACTGATCTTGTGAATCCATCTACGTGTATTGTAGGTGGTGTATTATCACTGGCTTTGATCACTTGAGAGAATTTAAGTGGCGTTATAAGTGGATTACACCAGTCATATACCGTCCATTCTCTAATGATCTTAGCATTACCCTCACAGCCTGGAGCTGAACTACATATAGGTAGTACAGTATCAGAAAAAGATGTCAGTGAATTACATACAACACCATTCAATGGAACACCATTGATACTTGGGTATGCAGCTTCAGTTGCCGTCTTAACTCTAAGTGCCTCATAAGTCTCTATAGCACTATCATGCATAGGGCTTGTATCATCTAAGCAAGAAGGCAATAGACAAGGAGGAAAATTATCATATACAAACTGGTATACATCATCAGGAGATGTTCCAGAACCACAATCAAGATTTACTTCATTAGTAGGTGGTGTAATGATATTAGCTAATGCTAAAGGTGAAATTGAATACTCACTATTGCAACTGAATTTTGCTCCAGATGGATCAGTGAATGTCCAGGTTCTCGTGACAAGTGATGTCGTACAATCTGTACCATTCACATTATCAACGAATGTTAATTCGTAATCATCTCGGTCAAGACAGTTGTCGCTGATAGTTGGTTCAGCTACAGCAACATTGCCTATATCTCCAAAATCTTCACATAAAATAGGTAAAGTACAATCTTCTCCTGGTATCGGATTGTTAGGATCACAAGGACAAATTATTGTCGGAGCTAATTTGTCCTCTACAAGTACGAATCCCCAGCAACTATTGTTGATTGCTGATTCTTCAGTAATGGTAACTTTATAAATACCAGGGGTAGTTATAGTCGTACCGGTAACGCCTTCAATGTTAATAGTGTATACAGACGCTGGGTCAATGGTTCCTTCGAGAATCATGTCTACTGTAATAACAGCATCACAATCACCACTAAGAGAAACATTAACTTGATTGTCGCAAACTAAGGCTTGAGCTTGCAGTTGTATACCTGAAAATAATGCGAGTAAGGTTAGGCATGCTAGTTTCTGACACAGCATACTCACCCTACCCATGTGTTCGGTCCACATCATGGGATAAAAGTTTTGGTTAATAAAATGAGTATAAAAACGCCTCTGGTTAGGAGACGCCGTTCAGAAAATTAGAATTGGGAAAATTCTATTAGTGGGAAAATCTAACAATACAAAAGTAAGAGACTTTTAACATAACCAATATTAGCTCTATGGTATTTAATACATTTTTATTCCACTAATAAAAGATAAAACTAATATGTCCTTTCTATAAGCTGTGATAGCTCATATCCTACTTGAGAACCTATCGCGATACCCATGCCCCCGAGTCGTGCTCCGACATATAATCCGTCGGCTAATTTACTAATGATCGGTTTTTTGGATTGTCCAGTAGCTATAATTCCACTCCACTCATAATCGATAGCACACTCGGTTCCTAATACATATTGTGATAGAAACTCTTTCAAGTAAGATCTGATCTTAGGATGATTTCCAAAGTCGCTCGTACGTTCTCCTTCGGCATCCATATGCCTGGCTCCACCTATCAATACTCTATCATCACTGACGTTTCTGAAATAGACGTAGCCTTTATTATAATGATAAGTACCTCTTAGAGTTAGATCTTCTATAGGTTCTGTAACGAGCACTTGATTCCGAGCAGGTACGATATCATCTACATCACAGAGCGATGGTGTAAATGCATTAGTGCAGAATACAAGATTAACAGAACGTATTACTTTGTTATCATTAGTTCTGATATGGTAAATATTTTGTCGTCGTTCATAATCATCGACATTCATATTGTAAATAATATCAACACCTACTTGTGTTAGTCGTTTTATAAATGACTTGATCATCAGCACCGGATTTAATTGTGCTTCGAGGCTATTGTATAACCCATGGCTGTAAGCATTATTAAGGGATGATGGTTTTGACACAATCACATCACTTACACCGATAGCCTTATGGATGAGATCATTGACATAAGAAAGTTTTTCATGGCAGTGACGATATGCCTCTTCCGAAAGGAATATCTCCTCTCCCCCATTATTCTGATACTGTATATCATATTCTGATGTTAGAGATTGTAATCTTTGGAGTCCTTGCCATCTTGATTTTATAGTGGCAATAACTTCATCTTCAGTAGAGCCATTAAGATCATCTAATATCTCGCCTACTGTACCAAAACAAGCAAAACCTGCATTCTTAGTACTGGCACCGGATGGCATAACTCCTCTTTCTATAATACCGATTTTAGCTTCTGGATATGTCTTGCTTAACTCCATTCCAGTTGTAAGGCCAACTATACCAGCTCCTACTATAAGAAAATCATAAGTCTCATACCAGTATTCCTTTTCCCAATAGCTTAAGTTCATGAGTGATATTAGAGTGAATTATAATATTATGATTTGGTAGGTGTAATATATTGAATTTGGAAAGTATAACATTTACATTTACGTTTGAAAAAAAATAATAACATAAATATATGATACAGCGTATCCAATCTATCTTTCTATTAATAGCAGGCGCAGGATTTTTTAGTTTATTCAAATTTCCATTCGCTAAGAGTAGCGCTACAACTGCGCCATTATTTGAAGATCAATTATTTAATATACAAGATAATCCTGTACTACTAGGATTATGTGTCGCAGGAGGAATCATCTCTATAGTTACTATATTTTTATTTAAAAATAGAATCCTACAAAAGCGCCTTGCTCTATTAGGAGCCATCGCTGCAATAGGTCTTGGAGGATTTGCATTGTATACGATGACATCAGAAGTGGAGACAATTCCATCTACTGTTGAGGTGTCTAATCAAGCAGGACTATTTATTCCAGCTGTATCAGTAGTCATGCTTATGCTGTCTAATATATTTATCAATAAGGATGAGAAGTTAGTGAGGTCTTCGGATAGGTTGAGGTAAATGGCTCATTAACTACTTAAAGAAATGAAATTAATATTGCTCTTATTCTGTTATATTTATAGAAAAAGATTTAGAAAATGACAACTAAAACTAAAAGCGTTAGAAAAAGATTAATAAAATCTGCAAGTACAAACGATAGAAGAGTGCATATAACTCCGAGAATTACTGGATGGGCTGTCAGAAAAGAAGGTAATTTCAAAGCATCGAAAGTGGTAAGTACTCAAAAAGAAGCAGTAGAAATTGCTAAATCTTGGGTTACCAAAGGAGATGCATCCAAAGTAATAGTTCACTCAAAAGATGGAAAATTTAGAGTAGCAGGATAATGGCTTATTCTAATAATGTTTTTATTAATTGTCCATTTGATGATGATTATTATCCGCTTTTAAAACCAATTATATTTACCGTAATTTATTGCGGACTTAATCCTAAAATTTCCGAAACCAAAGATGGTGACAATATTAGAATAAGACAGATTCAAGAACTAATAGAAATTTCCAAGTATAGCATACATGATATATCAAGGATAGAAACTATTCCGCCAAGATTTAATATGCCGCTCGAATTAGGAATGGATTTAGGATGTAAGCGGTACTCCAAAAAAGATAAGAAATGTCTCATATTAGAGAAGGAGTTATATAGGTTTAAAGAAGTAATGTCAGATATTTCTGGTCAAGATATTTCTAACCATAATAATGATCCTGTGTTAATAGTAAAAGCTATTCGAAATTGGATCTATAAAATAAGAAGCACCAATAAAAAGCCAGTTTCATTCAACACGATTTGGGATTTATATAACGAATTCGTTTCTGACTTTGACAAAGATATGAGGGCAGAAAATTTAGATCCTAATAAAATGTGGGAAATACCATTTTCAGAATTAATTGATCTTACTGCAAATTGGATCAAGGCAAAAAAGAAAATAAAGAAATAATTCCTATCCTCTTCTCCTCTTCCTCTTGAGCCGCTTATTCCATTTCTTCTTATCCTTTTCTATTTGCTCAAGTCGATTTTTAGTATTGAGATCATAGTAGTCATCATTTTCTTTATTTTTCTTACGTTTGGGGTCGATGCCACTGAGTATGTCCTTAAGCCAACCACCAAATTTTTTGTTATTTATTTTTCTCTCTTCTTTACGTAAATAGAGACTATACTCTTCATCAGCTAATGCATCGGGACATTCAAATACTAAATCGGAAGGAGCATGACGTGGTAACTTATCCTTAGCATAAGCGAACTCAAAGAGTGCACCCACCATAGGTAATGCTGTCCTTCCGCCTGACCCTGTACCCAGATTTCTGAAGTGCATCCGTCGATCTTCTGTCCCTACCCATGCACCTAAGACAAGATCATCAGTATAGCCTATGAACCATCCATCAGACTGATTCTGAGTTGTACCTGTCTTACCTCTAATGACTGATGGCACACGATAATTAGCATACAATCTACTGCCGGTTCCATTACGTACTACGTTCTCGAGCATAGCATTGATCTCATCTATATGCAATGTGTCAGCAGCTATCTCTTGTCCATCAAGAACTGCATCTATTCTTTCATATAGAATCTTACCATTCTTATCTTCTATTCTTTCTATACAGCTGACGTCGAGTTTATAGCCACCGTTAGCTAAGGTGCTGTAAGCGGTTACCATATCCATCAATGACACATCTGATGTCCCCAAGACGATAGAAGGCACTGCACTGAGCTTACTCTCTACACCAAGACGTGCTGCCATATCTACAACTCTATCTATACCTGCATCAAATAAGACTTGGACGGAGACGGTATTGACACTATTAGTCAGTGCTCCTTGCATGGACATGTAGCCGCCATATTCTTCATCAGCATTACGGGGTGTCCAATCTTGGTAAGATGTATAATTTCTTAATTCGTTCTTGTAGAAGTCGCAAGGTGATTTACCTTCTTGCAATGCTGTAAGGTACACGATGGGTTTAAATAGAGACCCTACTTGCCTAGGACTTGTGACATTATCATACTGGAATGAGCCGTAGTCATTACCACCTACCCAAACTTTTACTTTTCCAGAATGTGGTTCTACACCAAGAATTCCTGTATGTAAGAGACTGAGGTAATTTTTAATAGAATCAATTTTAGTAATATTCTTTTTGACGAGTCCCTCACCCCATTCCCATACCTGACGATCATCTTTAATCGCAAATTTCTCTATTGCTTCCTTATTAGACAAACCTTGTTTTCTTAAGGACTTATAATATGGATCTGATAATATTTTTTCGTCGATGACTTTGCTATTTCTACCATACATTCTACCACCCTTCCAGCTATCTAAGAATATCTTCTGAAGTGCTGTCATATGTTTTTTCATAATTGTCTCCGCAGCAACTTGGAGATCATAATCAACAGTGGTATATATCTTGAGACCATCATAAGAAAATCTATAGTCTTTTATATTTTCGACGGAAGTCGTATCCATCCACGCCTTAATCTCCTTAGATAAATACTGCTTGAAGTACTTAGCAAATTCTTCTTCCTGAGATAAAGGTGTGTAATCTAATATCACAGGTAACTCCAATAATCCGATCGTATCTTCAGGTTTTAAATAGTTATATTTTACCATCTGATATAATACAATATTTCTCCTCTGCTGTGCTCTGTAAGGATGATTACGAGGGCTGTAATAAGAAGTTGCTTTAAGCATACCCACTAATGTGGCTGCCTCCGAAATACTCAAGTCGATAGGAGGCTTATTAAAAAATCTCTGAGATGCCACACTCAGTCCAAATGCTCGCTCACCAAAAGAAACTGTATTAGAATATAGAAGTAGGATTTCGTTTTTGGAGTAGGCCTTCTCTATACGTTGTGCTATAGACATCTCCCTAAACTTATTAATAAGAGTACTTAGCATAAAATATCGCTTACGCGGAAATACATTTTTAGCTAATTGTTGAGTGATCGTGCTACCGCCTCCGCTACTTCCTCGCCGCATAAGGATGGTCTTAAATAGCACCCTCCATAGACTGCGATAATCGACACCATTATGCTTATAGAATCTTGTATCCTCTGTAGCTATAAGTGCATTAATGTAATTCTCATTGAGATCAGAAGACGTCAATTGCGATCTATTCTCGACATAATACCTGCCGATCAACTGACCCTCAGAAGCATATATCTCTGAAGCTAAAGGATTCTTAATATTACGTAACTCTTCTGTTGTGGGGAGTGGCCCGAAAGCACCAAAACTTACAAGTATGCGTAAAGTAAGTATTAAGATAACTAATAATACGAACAGAATAGTCAGAACAATTCCTATTTTTCGATACATCGAAAGTTCTAAGAAAGCTTGTCGTAGTGAGTTGATTTTTTCTTTGATGGTCAATATCTTGATCTGTCCACAATTAACGATCAAGGTAAACTTATTGGTACAAATAAAAGAAACTATTTTTTCTTGCTATTCTCTAAAATTAAAAAAGGCCACCTTTAATTAAAAAGATGACCTATCATATTAGCGCAAACTAATTTTAATTCTTTATAAATCTTTGCGTTACAAGACTATTTGATGTTTGCAGAGAAACAATATATATCCCTGGTGTCAATTCTGAAACATTTATTCTATTCGTATTGAGTCCTTTTAAGAAGGTCTGCTTACCCTGATTAATAACTTTACCCTGAGCATCTATTATCATAGTTGTCAATGACTCTTGATTATCAAGTTCAAATTCTAAAGTAATATTATCAGTAACCGGATTAGGATACACTCTTATAGAAATATTACCTTCTCCAGCAGATACATGCTGTGGTAAAGGTGCTTCAAATTGGAGATCTTCTACTACTGTATTACCATCTATGAATCCACCACAATCTGCCTCATCCACTACAGTCAATCCTAGACAATCTGCAAAACATATATTAGGTACTGGGAAAGTATTACCTAAACTATCCTGTATACATACTGGATTAATTTCATCATCTAAGCAATCCAAACATTCTAATTCTGGGAAGTCACAATCAACAACATCAGCTGCTGTATAACCTGCACATTCTGCATAACACATATTAAGGAATGGGGAAATCTCACCTGTCGCAGCATCAGTTATTACACAAACATATTCGTCAGCGTCAGTGTACTGACAATCGCAATCATTCCATGGATTATCATATTCTGTTGTATCACATTCTACTATTACATAGTTCTCGTAACCCCAGCAGTCAGCATAACACTCACTCGGTGCCCATACTTCATACGTCAATATATCTCCATTGTATGATTCTGTAATTTCTATACAAATACCTGCACCTTCAAAATCTGAGACTTTACACTCACAACCATAATTATCCCAATCATTGTCCCAGTCATTATCCCATTCAAATCCTGTTGTGTCACATTCTACTATTACATAGTTCTCGTAACCCCAGCAGTCAGCATAACACTCACTCGGTGCCCATGCTTCATACGTTAATGTATCTCCATCGTATGATTCTGTAATTTCTATACAAATACCTGCACCTTCAAAATCTGAGACTTCACACTCACAACCATAATTATCCCAATCATTGTCCCAGTCATTATCCCATTCGAATCCTGTTGTGTCACATTCTACTATTACATAGTTCTCGTAACCCCAGCAGTCAGCATAACACTCACTCGGTGCCCATGCTTCGTAGGTCAATGTATCTCCATTGTATGATTCTGTGATTTCTATACAAATACCTGCACCTTCGAAATCTGATAATTCACACTCACAACCATAATTATCCCAATCATTATCCCAATCATTATCCCATTCGAATCCTGTCGTGTCACATTCTACTATTACATAGTTCTCATAACCCCAGCAGTCAGCATAACACTCACTCGGTGCCCATGCTTCATACGTCAATGTATCTCCATCGTATGATTCTGTAATTTCTATACAAATACCTGCACCTTCAAAATCTGAGACTTCACACTCGCAACCATTATCATCCCAGTCATTGTCCCAATCATTATCCCATTCGAATCCTGTTGTGTCACATTCTACTACTACATAATTCTCATAACCCCAGCAGTCAGCATAACACTCACTCGGTGCCCATGCTTCATACGTCAATGTATCTCCGTCGTATGATTCTGTAATTTCTATACAAATACCTGCGCCTTCAAAATCTGAGACTTCACACTCACAACCATCATCATCCCAGTCATTGTCCCAATCATTATCCCATTCGAATCCTGTTGTATCACATTCTACTATTAAATAATTCTCATAACCCCAGCAGTCAGCATAACACTCACTCGGTGCCCAAGATTCGTAGGTCAATGTATCTCCATCGTATGATTCTGTAATCTCTATACAAATACCTGCACCTTCAAAATCTGAGACTTCACACTCACAACCATAATTATCCCAGTCATTGTCCCAATCATTATCCCATTCGAATCCTGTTGTATCACATTCTACTATTACATAGTTCTCATAACCCCAGCAGGCAGCATAACACTCACTCGGTACCCAAGATTCATACGTCAATGTATCTCCATTGTATGATTCTGTAATTTCTATGCAAATACCTGCACCTTCAAAATCTGAGACTTCACACTCACAGTTTAAGCTCTGATCTCCATCTTGCCAGTCATAATCATCGTGCCCGTCATAACCATCAAGATCACACTCGGTACTATCTACAACTGTCAATCCCAAACACTCTGCAATACATGTATTAGGGACTGGAAAAATTGTCCCCAAACTGTCTTGGGCACAAATAAAAGTTTCATCAAGTTGCCACTCACAATCACATGGCTCAGTCTGCGCTAACATTGCCGTTGATATTAAGCTGAAGCTTAAAATTGTAATTATTCTAATCATCTCTAAAATATTGTTTTAATAAAAATTATATAAAATTCCAACTTGTAAATTCAAATTATCGTAAGATTGGTCGACATTACTATCAATCGAAAAAGCAGTTAATGCTTTTCTATAAAATGCTCCAATGGACATATCTATGCACCCACTTATTCCATAATCTAATGATAGGCCTGCATCAAAAGCACTAAGAATACTACCACTACTAATTGCATCTGTCTCTACTATATACCCATCGAGATTAATATTATACCCCTCATAACCTTGATAAAGATTAATCACTGGACCAGCATATGCGGACACCTCTATCTTAGGAGTAAGTGATGTATAATAACCTACATGCAAAGGCACACTAATATTATGATGTGTATTATATCTTATAAATCTCTGTGAACTTATAATGACTCCATCGACCTTGCCACTGAAGTATTGTAGAGAACCAGAAGTAGTATTAGCTACATATGCAGAGTCACTTGTTACTGCCACCGTGGTCTGACTGCTTTCTATATAGTCTAATCTCTCATTGATTCTTTGATATTCGATACCGGCATCAAGGGAGAAGTTATGGCTTATTTTCTTACGCAATGTTAATCCACCTCGGATAACTTCTAACACAGTCTCATTCTGATCTCTTAACTCTAATAGATCATCGTTGGACTGAGATTGCAAAGTCCTGTCAGCGATACCTATACCAGAATAGACACCTAATTGCAAGCTTTTATTAGGTGCTTTAGAGATTTCTATCATACTTTGCGCAGATCTTATATTTGGCAAATCTCGATTAGAGATTAGTAATTTTTTAAATCCAATATTAGAAATAGATTCCAACCGCTCTATCAAAGAAATAGCATTGAATACTTGATCAATAGAAACTCCTTTTGGATCTAAAACTGCGCTATCAATAGTTATTAATTCAGATGGATTAATGACAGGTAAAGCGATAGAGTGTTCTTCTGTAATCTGAATTGATTTTTTCTCTGACCCATAATTACTTTTTCTCTCAAGATCATCAACTTTTACTTTATCGATCGTATTGATTTTTAAGTCAGCACTTGAATTTGCATATGTGTTAGTATTTGTGTTTGTGTTCGTGTCTTTAACTTTGGCTACATCATCGCTATCAGTCTGAGGACTCTTTTCATCAATTATAGGGCGAGAAAAAATATGCGCATTGGTATCATTTAATTCCGTAGTATTTTTATCTAAAGGTCCTTCATTCTGCATAACAGCTACAGCAGGTTCATTATCGACATTTTCGTTTATAGCAAAGTAGCAGATTGCTACAGACATCAATAGAAATAAAAGTCCTATCAAATACAATAGACCTTTTCTATCTTTTTCTTTAGCAGGTAACTGCTCCTCGATATCATCCCACATTGCGTTCTTATCCCAATCAACGCGAGCATTTTCAAGATTCTCTTTTATATATTTATCCAAATTATCTTTTAGCATAATTCAGCTTTTTTCTGATCATTAATTATATCTCTTAATAATTCTTTGGCTCTAGAAAGTTGCGACCTCGATGTACTCTCTGCAATTCCTAACTGCTCACTGATTTCTTTATGTGAGAATCCTTCTACGACATTCATATTAAATATCATTCTGTACCCTTCTGGTAATCTTTTCATTAATTTGAGTATGTCTTCTGCATTTAATCTTGCTATAATTTCAGGTGCACTTATTTCTTTTAATCCTTGCTGATAGAGTACATCTCTATTATTATCCTTCTTCTTCTTACGATAGAGCTGCAGTGCTTCATTAACTACAATGCGTGATAGCCATCCATCTATATTACCGTTCTTAAGATCACAGTTCTTGAGATTTATGAAGATCTTGACATATGCATTCTGCAATACATCTTTGGCATCTTCGAGACTATTAGTATATCTCCTACTCACATTCATTAATCTATCTGAGGTCAGCATATAGAATTCTCTTTGGCTATTTCTATCCTGCTCTATACATCGTAATATGAGTCTGTTGATCTCCAAAAAAGCACCTTATTTAGATAATGGAAGATCAAATTGTAAATCAAAAGGCACCTTATTATAAGACTCGTCATATATATCGCCTTCTATACTTCCTTTTAAGCTACCTTGGTTTACACTCGGATATTCTGAGATAACTATTTGCAGATCTCTTTCATAATCGTAGTAATATTTATTATTGACTTGAATAGAAATTCTCCTTACATCAAAAGTACCTTCGGACAAAGTAGACTTAAAATTTACGTATAAGTTATTTTCTAAATCATGACCGAATATTTCTATACGATTATGGTATTGGAAAGCAAAATGACTTTCAAGCGTATATTCATCATTATTAATATTTAAACTTACAAGCCCACCTTCATACATAAGATCACATATCTCTAAATTTAGATCTATGCTATCTCTTACTTCTATCTCTCCAAAAACAAGATCATTGGTACTATTATCAATAGCTTCATAATATAAAATCTGAGAGCATGTATTATCTATATATATCTCAAAACCGCCGTCATCTAACAATGTCGTCCCTAACTTATCTTCCTGCAATGGCACTCCAAAAAAATTAGAATTGCTATAAAAAGTTATCTCACCAGAGGCCACAGGGTTACCATTACAATCCGTCACTGCGCCTTGTATATATGTTGGGGTATTTATATCATAGATAATAATATCATCTGTAATAATATCTCTATCTGTAAGGATATAATCATACTCAATCGGAAAACTACATTGCTGATCAAAGTATGGTAGAATGATAATATTAGCTGGAATAGTAGAATTAAAAAAACCGTCTCCATCAGTCGTAGCATAGTTAGAAAATATTCCAGAGACATCAACGAACTTTATTATTCTATTAGAGGTCGCTGAGCCATCTACATTTTTTATCACACCTTGTATAGATACCCAATCATAGGAATCAATATTCCATCCTGTATCTATCCCTTCGCTAGGTATTAAGTTGATTAGTACTTCATTATCATTCAGCGATGCATTAGCATTAGTTAACACAGATTGATATTCTGACGAATTTATATATAAGAGGTAATCTTTGAGATCGTCTACTATAAAATAAAATGCTCCATCCTCTGTCGTCTGTGCTTCTTGTACGAGTACTTTATCATCATATAGCGCCACGACAATATTCGCTACAGGGTTAAAAGAATCATCATAGACACTACCATTAATAAGTCTCTCATCTACATTTTCTGGAGCAGGTACATCAGGCTCTGATACCGTAGGTTCGAATATCTCATCCTTTCTACATGATGACAACATCAGTAAGGATAGAAGAAATAAAGCATTTATTAATCGCATAGTAAGCTTGATTTACACCTATAATATGATGCTCAGAATACAATCGCTGCATCAATAAGAAAAAAATGAAAATATGGGAAAAAATAACGGAAAAGGCAGGTTCAAAAATAGAAAATATCTAAATCAAAAACTTCCTTAAAATAGACAATAGCTATTGATAGTCTTCATTATAGATATCTAAGCATATAATTATCGCATCCATTATGTCCTGTAGAACCTAAACTTGAATTTATAGGTAAGAATCCAACTTTCTCATATAATACACGAGCTTCTTTCATACCTGATACGGTCTCGAGATAGCATTGCTTGTAAGCATATTCTCGGGCTTTAGATAGGAGGATAGACATTAATTGACTGCCAAGACCTAAGCCTCTAATGGATGCATAGAAGTACATTTTTCTAAGCTCGCATATATTATCAAAACTTCCTTTAAGAGGAGCTATGCCTCCACAACCATATACCATATTTTGACTATCTACTACTACATAGAAATCTGATCTATGATTTGCATAGGCAGTATACATATCTTCTAATTCCTCATCAGAACTTGAGTAACCCTCTCCTATACAGCTATAGGTGGCCATCACATCAACGACAAGCTCCTTCACTTGAGTATTATCAGCTGACTCTATTAATCTTATTGTAAAATTATCGTTTATACTTTGACCCATTTTATCAAAGTAGATCCTCGATTAGTAGATAGATGGATAAAATATACACCACCATTCAATCCTCCGACTTCTATACTTTGATTACTTTCTAAGTATTTACCACCAAGTAATTCTCGTCCACTGGTATCAAAAATTGTATATGAGTCAACTGTAATATCGGAAGGTATATTAATTTCTAATTCTTGGTACACAGGGTTAGCCCTAACCACAATCTGTTGTGATGATTTGACTACGGATATGACATCAGAATAAGTTACTTTATTATTAGTACCGTAAAAACGTAATCTATAATAATGTATACCTGACGATGGATTCTTATGGATATGGTTATAATTAGATGCACTACTAAAAGGCTCAATATCTACATAAGCTATATCAGAAAACTGCGTTATAGAAGTACCATGCTCTAATTGTACATGGCTTATATCATCTTTATTCTCAATCGTCCAATCCACGATAATATCTGATCCAACTAATCTCGCATTAAATCCAACAATAGACTCTATAGACAATACCTCTGCCTGGCATAACGAGACCAGCAACGTAGGTCTTACTACAGAAATAAGATTACGCATACGAGACCGCTGACCTGTTGTAAACATATTCATGCAATCATCGTCAGAATATTGCATGAAATTATTATACATAATCCCATCGCCACTAGTTGTACAATTATCAAATAGTGGAAAACTCGAACATCCAAAAACACCTTCTAACTGTGTGGGTGTATCCGCAACATCATCATCAAGATTACAACTACCGGGATTACTCCCCCATGGATGTTCTAAGTCAAGCCAATGTCCTACCTCATGAGTAGCAGTTCTTCCTATAAACTGTGGCTGCAATGGATTAGGCATTACCTCTGATCCTATTGTATAGAATGACAGTATTACTGCATCTGTACTTGCATCTCCACCAGGAAACTGTGCATAACCTAATGAAGCAAAAAAATCACAGTTGCCATTCTCTAAATTATCGACACTTAGTATAGAATAGATATTAAGGTAATCCTCACGATCCCAGATAGTGGGTTTTACAAAGTTATCGTCTATATAATTAGTCGTCCAACAATCGCTTTCATCTACTCCTGACAATGTATTGATATGATTTCTGAGTATTCCAGTTGTCTCTTCGCCATTAGGATCTACAGATGCAAGGCAAAACTCTATATCAGTATCTGCTGCCAGAGGTTCAAAAGCTGAAGGCGTCATAGAAGCATCCCCATTATTACGTCTGAAGTCTTTATTCAACTGCTCAACTTGAGCTTGGACAAGCTCATCAGTAATATTTTCTTGTTCTCCAAGAGGATCACCATTGTGATAGATATGGAAGACTACAGGTATAATAATTGTATCTCCACGTTGCTCCTTATTGCGTGATAGTAATAGTGCTTTCTTTATGCGTTTACGGTTTTCCTTGAAGGTAGGGTCGCTTCCGATCTTATCTGCGTGTACTTGGTCAGTACTACAATGTTGTCCTATAGCAGTAATGCTAAAAAGTAACAATGTTATAAATATTAAAAACCTCATAAGCATTTATTTTTCGTTGTAAATCCAGTTTAAAGGAAGCCCTGCTTTCTGTTTTATCTTAGTGTTGTAAGGCATTACGTGCTGCTTAGATATTGCGACAAGCCTATTATCGTTTTTACTAAATATCTTAGTCTCTATGGCTAAGCGATCCTCTAATATTTCTATTTTTTTTACACCGACAATAACAGTATCTGGAAACGATACAGGTCTTATGTACTTACAATCCTGCCAGGCAACGATAGGGCTGATGTTATCTTGACTTACCAGTAGACCATTGTTAAGGGATAGAAAAAAAGCAACTCTCGCTGATTCTACCCATTGTAGATACACGATATTGTTGACATGATGTGCAGCATCAATATCTCTCCACTCTACAGGTATCTCTAATGATAAGCTGAAATTCTCCATAGTACGTATTAAAAATTTTTATAATATGAAGATAGCATAAATACTCATATAACATACCTTCTCGATAGCCAATTACACGGATGTCACTATATTATGTCATATATGGTTATCTGAAGTACCTTCTTAGAATACATATATACGTATGCTCCATGCAGGCAAATGGAATAAATACGGAATAACAATTTTTTCAATTACTATTATTAAGTTTCAATTGTAACCTTTTTAGCATAAATAAGTTACACTAATTTATAAATAGGTTACATTTTAATATATTTGCTACATGAGCATTGATGATCAAGTAGAACAAATAATAAAAAAACAAAAAACTGGAACTATCCTTTTTAGCGAGGACTTCCACGAACTCAATAACCCAGGAGCAGTCAAAGTCGCATTACATAGATTAGTAAAAAGAGGAGACATTATAAGGTTGGCAAGAGGAATATTTACGAAACCTAAATACAATGAACTCGTAGGGGATATTCTACCTACAACAGAGACGATTGCCTCAGCAATTGCCAAACGAGACAAAGCTAGAATCTTGCCCACTGGTAGTTATGCAATGCATGTGTTGGGTTTAACCAACCAAATACCGTTAAAACTAATTTATCTCACCGATGGATCTCCAAGAAAAATAACAATTGGAAAAAGAACAATTCAATTCAAAAAAACAACTCCAAAGAATCTTGCTCTTAAAGGAGAAATAAGCAAGCTGATCGTGCAAGCGTTGAAAGAGATTGGAAAAGCTAACGTCAATAAAGACGAGATCGATAAAATTCAAGACTTACTAAAAAAAGAAGACAGAAAAACATTAAAGCATGACATTGCATTAGCGCCACAATGGATTGCAGAGATAATGACCGAAGCAATATAAATATGGCCGCAATTGACTTTTATAAACTAAGCGATTCTGACAAGAGAGCTATATTCACTACCGCAAGTGAAAGAAAAGGCCTCCCAGCTTATGCGATAAAAAAAAGATTGGTGGGTAGTACAAACGCTACGAATCGTTTTTAAAATGGAAGTAGGAAAAAATCTCTTATTTAAAGGCGGTACTTCATTGAGCAAAGCATGGGGTTTAATTAATCGATTTTCAGAAGATATAGATTTAGCTTTAAACAGAGAGTTTTTAGGATTTGAAACTGGTTTAATAAGTAAAACACAAGTCAGAAAATTAAGAACAATATCCTTTGGATATATAACAGTGCCGTTCTACGAAGATCTAAAAACTGCATTTATAAAAGAGGGATTTGATAAAGTGACGTTTGACTATGAAAACTTGGGTGATGAAGATCAAGATCCCGTTTCCATTTTAATTCAATATCCCTCGTTAATCACTCATCCAGAATACATCAAACCAAGGGTAAAAGTTGAAATAGGAAGTAGATCACTGAAAGATCCGTATAGTGATAGATCCTTTAAATCTATCGTAAGTAATCAGTTTGAAGACAAAATATACTCAGATACTGAAATCACAATTCCATGCATTAATCCAGAAAGAACATATTTAGAAAAGTTATTTCTCTTGCATGAAGAATTTCAAAAACCAGAAGGCAAAATAAGAGTTGATAGGTTAAGCAGACATCTATATGATCTCTATAAAATCTCGCAAAGCAAATACAAGAAGTCTGCCCAAGATTCTTCACTTATTAATGAAATAATTACTCACAGAGAGAGATTTAATGGGATGAAAGGCGTTGACTATAAAACTCATTTTCCGCCAAACTTAAATCCGATTCCACCAGATATGTACATAGATGCATGGAAAGCAGATTATAAAAAGATGCAAGAAGAAATGATACCTGGAGATAGTCCATCTTTTGAAGAACTAATAGCCAAGGTTAAAAAAGATGTTTCAGAATTCAATGATTTAAAAAGGACGCATATATAGAATAGACATAACTATAAAAACGGAAAGTCAGCAAGTAACACAAAATATCAGATCATATCTCATCGGTTCTCAGAGAGACGATATTTATAATCATCCGATAGCTGCAGCAAAAAAAGAGACTCGCCTAAGTATATAATTATCTATTGACAAGAGATTTGTAATAATTATAAATTTTCTGAGGTTTTACACATTTCAATTTAGCGTTATTCACCATTAGTCATTTTGCTCTGAAGGGAAAGCTATATTTTTCTTTATCTCCATTTTTTTAGCTTTGACATCAAACTTATTTTTCTTGTATAATGCTATAAGCTGATCATAAGCATCCTTACGATAATATTTTAATTCTACTACTCGCTCAAGATACTTAATCGCTAGTGCATCCTTACCAGCTAAACTTGCCATTACTCCTGTGGTATAGATCGTAGAAGTATCTGGTTGTGCTATTCTTGGAAATTTTATTTCTACTTCATTCATACGTGAAGCTGCATCATAATAACTGAAAGCTTTTTCAAAATTTTTATCTTGATAGTGAGCAACTCCTTTAATAGTCAATACATTTTTGACATTATATAGATTCTTAAGAATACGGTATCTGTTTCTATTATAATTATCATAGATTAAAGCCTTATTATAGGTATCAACAATATCTTCAAGAAAAACATCGAAATCATCCGACTCATCATAAGCTTCATTTGTTAACTGTGCAGTTAATAATTCACTTTTCAGTAATAAAGCGATGGCATCAGTAGAGGCACCTTCGCTCTCCCAAATTTCTGATATCAATGCTTCAGCTTCCTCATAGTGTTCTACGGTAGGCTCTGCCCAGTAAGCATCCATCATTTTCATGGCCGAACGCATTGTAGACGTCTGACCGTGAAGGCTTACATGCAATAAAATTATAGCTATGGTAATTGTAATATTCTTCATGGGATGGATATTATTATTGATTCTGAGTAATGTCACAAAGTTATGTACTCAGCAAACCAAAAGTTAGTCTAAAACCTTAAAGTATTACTAAAAATCTCATTTTTGTTGTCATAGCAAGAGACTTTAAGACTATCATAAGTCTAAAGTTAAATGTACATCACGTTCAGATATTAGTAATTTTGTAATACATTCTACAATGCTCATATCTATGAGCAGCAGTATATTCAGGAATTCAACATTTAATAAATTATATAAGTATGAAAAAGGTATTCGTTTATTTCTTCCTTGTTTTGGGCCTCGTTTCTTGTGATCCTAAGGATCTACAAAGTGTTCTCGACACAGTCAGCTCAGCAGGTCTTTCTAATCTTGATATTGCTAATGGGCTCAAAGAGGCGCTTGAGTTTGGTGTAGATAATAGTGTCGATTTCTTATCTGCAAAAGATGGATTCTATAAGTCATCCTACAAAATATTATTACCAGATGAGGCGAATACTGTGATCAGCAAATTAAAGATCGTTCCTGGTTTCAGTAACTTAGAAGAAGAACTGGTAAAAAAAATAAACTATGCAGCTGAAGATGCTGCTAAGAAAGCAGGTCCTATATTTCTTAGTGCCGTAAGAGGTATCACATTCGACGATGCTATGAATATTCTTATGGGCGAAAATAATGCCGCAACACAATATCTACATACAAGAACTTACAACAGTCTCTATGGCGAATTTAAGCCAGTACTTGATAACTCGCTTAATTCTTTTGGTGCATTAGATCTATGGAGAGATGCCGTTAACGCATACAATAAAATTCCATTTATAACTAAAGTAAATCCAGATCTATCGGATCATATTAACTCTAAGGCACTGTACGGATTATTTGATCTTATAGAAGTTAAAGAGCAAGGCATCAGAACTGACGTATCACAACGTACGACAACATTACTTAAGGATGTATTCGCTAAGCAGGATAGGTAATTACTAGTGATGAGTTAAGAGTGATAAGTTGTCCGTTGTCCGTCCCTGATATAGGTTGACCGTTTTACACTAACAAATAACAATGAAAAGAGTAAAATCCAATTGTGGTCGACGAACTGCAGTTGGATTTTTAATTTCATTTCATTCTATATAAGTACAAGCGAACCCACATTACAGGTCGGAGGTAAATCTCTTGACGACATCAAATTCGCTGAAAAAGACCTTAAGTAAGACACGTAATACTGTGTAAGCTGGGATGGCTAATACCATACCGCCTACGCCACCAATCTTAGCCCCCATTAGTACGACTATAAATATCTCAAGGGGATGCGCCTTAACACTCTTAGAGAATATATTAGGCTGTAATAAAAAGTTATCTATTAGTTGAAGTACTCCTAATATAATAATCAGTTTAATCATATCTGGAAGTAGCACATTATAGAAATCTATAGGCACACCTGTCGTCTCCACATTGATATTAGAAGATAGGACAATTAGTACGCCGAAGAAATTACCCAATAAAGGACCGATATAAGGTATCAAATTAAATATCGCAAAACAGAAAGCAATCAACATAGCACTCTTATATCCGAATAACTTAAGGACTATAGTCGCTACTACTGTTATCACAATGACTTGCAGTGTTAATCCTACAAAATATCTTATTAGTAAAGTCGTAGATTCGCTGATCGCATGAGAGACTTGGCTCTCTTGATTATTAGGTACGAGAAAAGAAACCATCTTAGTAAACAGTCCATGCTCCTTCAAGAAAAAGAAGGCTATAAAAAATACAGACAATATCGTTATCACAAAACCTCCAAAGAATCCTACTAATGAACTTAGAAGTTTAGATATCTGAGAGGGATTAAACATCTCAAAAATATTACTCCGCAAGCCTTCGAAATAAGTGCCGTCATCATCAACTCCTCCATTATCCTGATTAGGATTATCAAAATGGACGAGCAAATTAATCTGCTGAGTCGTGATGGTATCTCCGAGATTATTTACATGAAGAATAGAATCTACATTAACCAATTCTGTGTAAGATTTTTGATGGTTATTATCCTCATAGGCTGCAATAGGATCTAAGTCTTCTAATTCTATTATTCCTTTATCACTGAACCATTGTCTGACGTCAGCTAAGGGCTCCTGTAACCCATCTAAAATCTTATTATAATCAATGCCAGCAAGATTCTTAGCTTGAGAAATGAGCGGTGGTATAAATATTCTCAGCATCAACAACATGACTATACCAAAAACCAATAGCGTCAATCCCGCCGATAAGCCGTCACCCAGAAATTTATTGAAAAATCTATTCAAGGGTGCTCCTATCATAGATACGACCCATCCCAATATGATGTAGCCGACTATCTCACTAAAGTAGAACAATACAGCTCCCACAATAAGTAAGGGCAGAATTGATATGGTGTATTTTTGCCAGGTTTTGATGGCCATTGGATTATGTCTATAAATGAAGTGGAAAGTTAAGCAATCGTACGGTGTAGAGGTAATTAATTTCTCTTAAGTATGCCATTAAATCTATGTATGAAGAATAAAAGCTTTCTAAAACATCCATAGCCAATATCAATAAGTTAAATTATAGAAGGAAAAGCAGAACCATGGATTCTCAATCCTGCTCAGCTAATAGTGCCTCTATAACAATAGATAACTCATCTACAAGTTTGGTATCATTGCCATCGTAACCTTTAGCATCATATCTTATTGCTCCAGATTTATCAAGTATGAATTTTCTTGGAATACCTCCTACATTATAAGATTTTGACATTTCTCTCTTATCATCGTGTAATAATAAAAACTCATAGTCATTATTCTCCAAGTAATCACGAAGAATATCCTTTTCAGATTCTGCACTTACATAGACGAACTCGACGAGTTCATTATCAGCGTAATTGTCTTCAGTCATCACCATGGTCGGAAGAGCGGCCACACAAGGCCCACACCAAGTTGCCCAAAAATCAATCACTAATACTTTTCCAGAATAGTCCTCCACTGATAATTTTTCACCATCTATAGATTTAAGCGTAAATGGCTTTCTTTCTCCCTTTTCCATTTTAGAAAGCACTTCAGATTTCAAATTTAATCTAAATTCATTTTCCATTGAGTCAAGCCTATTTTCTATATTAGTTTGATCAGCACCAGCCAAAGCTTTATATTGATTTCTCATTTCTAAAGTAGCATTTCTAGCAGCAATCATTTCTTCTAAAAAGACCTTACATTCTTCTTTTTTATTAAGCTCCTCTAAGAGTGCTGCATAATTAGTATTGGCTTTCGCATCTTCATATCTATCTATAATTAATGCGATCTTAGAATACTTAAGAGCCTCATCCTTCCTTTCCATCTTATAGAGAATATCTGAATAAGTCTCACAATAACGTGAATGAGTATAACTCAAGTCTCTTTTATATCTAAACTTTGTGATATACGGTTCACGCATAGTCATCATAGACTTTTCGCGTCCTATAATTTCGATACTTTTCTTAGAATAATATAGTGCAGTATCTAAATTAAATAAACCGTCATTCTCATCTGAAGATAAGTCAAGTGCAATATTACGATACCTTCTCGCTTGCGAAACTGGGGATGACATCTTATCAATAACTTTTAATGAGTTATTTATATCATTTCTAAGCAAATAACTATCAACCATCCTATTACATAAATCATCAAACTCCTCAATATATCTATCATTGTTTATAAATAATTCTTCTATTTCATCAAACAACTTTAATCTCTTCTCAAAATCACTATCATAAAATTTGTTGATCTTTATCCTTAAGGCAGCTTCACTATTAGGGTACTTCCCGTTCGCCTGTTCTAATATATCATCTCTATTAGTACTATATCTCATCTTATCAAAAAGATCAGCCATAACTAATATATCTGCCTCTGTAGACTTATTGTATCTTATTTTTTCTGACAAATCTAAAACAGATAAAACTCGAGATCGATCATCTCTGTTACTAGCATTGACTCCATAAGCAAATAAATAAGGCAATGTTTTAACCACCTCTGGGTTAGCTTTAGCCTCTTCGTCGATTAGATATTTAGATAACTCATATTGCTTCTCTAATTCCAAATCATAATGATGAAAAGTTAGGACCTCAGCAATTGCAAGTCTTGTTTTATAAACAGGTTTATTATTCTCATAGATCATAATAGAATAAGCTTTCCCATTATTATCATCTATTATTTCATGATTTTCATCTACTATTTTGAATAAAAGTCCATCTATGTCATCTGGCAACTGTAACTTTCCTATTGCTGTTTTCGAGACTGTTTTGAAATCTGTAACTTCTACAATAGGAGGTTCCCCTAAGCGTAGAACGTAAATTAATACCTTATATAACTCTGAATCTAAGGTTTTACCAGATTCATACTCTAAGCTAATTATATCCCCTCTTTGAGGCTTATCAGGACTGATATTAAATGACTGCCCTTGAGCACTATAGTTAATCACAGTAAAGAGAAATGCAAAAAAAATTCTCATTATTAATTTACTTTAAAAATTATTGCCTATTCAAATTTACGGCTCTACAGATACTCTATCATTCTCACTCAATAGCATTTCTATTACAATAGAAAGCTCATCGACTAACTTAGCGTCATTGCCATCGTAGCCTACACCTTTATATCTTAACTGTCCTGACTGATCTAAGATGTACTTGGTAGGTATGCCACTGATTCCAAAATTCTGAACCATAGCATTCTCGTTATCCATAAGCACATTAAATCTGTATCCTTTAGAATCTAAGAATTTTGTGGCATTGGCCTCCTTATCCTTAGCTGTCTCCCAAGTATCTATAAACAAGAATTCTACAAGAGGATTATCAGCATACTTATCTACAGCTTGTTGCATTCCTGGAAATGATGCCTTACATGGACCACACCATGTTGCCCAGAAATCTAATACAACTATTTTACCTTCCACACTTTCTAATGACACCTTTTCACCTTTCAGATTAAGTAGAGAAAAATCCTTTGGCGCCTGAATGAAAAGATCTTCTTTAATTTTTTCTTTCTGCTTAGCTTTAGCTTCTTTCTCTAATAGCATTACAACTTTATCGTAAGCCATATCCATATTCATATTCGACTTGAATATTCTTTTATACTGTGCCTTCATAGCTGTACCTGCCATACCATCTACCATCATTTTTTCTAAGAATGGAATAACAGCTTTTCCACCTTCCTGATTCTCCATATATACGGCATATCTCGTATTCATATCGCCATCCTGATAATCATAAGCCTCCACTGCAAGTGTCTGAAATTTTAAGGCATCCTCCTTATGTCCAAGGTGGTGTGCTAGCAATGCGTAAGTATCAGAATACATGGCATAATTATAATTCATGTTATTGCCATAGCGAGCTTTAGATTGGAAGACAGGCTTAATAGTCATAGCCTCTTTTTCTGCAGCTATTAATCGTAAGCTTTCCTTAGATAGTTCTTCTGCTAACCTTAAATTAATAGGTTCGGTATCTATACTTTCTCCTGACAATGTCCACGCTACGTTATTATATAGACTTGCCTTCGTAGTAGGACTTTCTATTTTAGTCGAGTACATTTTAAATTTAGCCTCATTATTTTTCTCACCATAGTGTCCTGCAATTCTACTTGCCATTTGATCTATGTTATCCTGATATTCTGAATCCCGCTTAGTGATAGATTCTACTTCTGAAAAAATAATTTCCTTTTGTTCAATATCTTCGGTATTACGAAATTCTGTTATTTTATCTCTCATTGCCCAATTACTGTTAGGATACACCTCAGCAATATGCTGCCCTAACTCATCAAGTGTAGACCTGCTTCCTGAATACTGAGCTAATAATGCGAGATCTATAAGTTTAAGTTTGTCAATATTCTTTTTTTCTTTTTCCTTCTTGACATGTTGTATTACTTCAACAATAGTATCATCATCTGATAGTAGTCTCGCTACTAAACCTTTTACAGTCATAAATTTCAAATTCGTATTAATCGAAGGATTTATTTTTAGTTCTTCATTGAGATATACATTAGCTAATTCTTCTTGTTCTTCGATGATAATCTTACGTCGATGCAGCGTTATAGCTTCTGCAATTGCTGCATTTGATTTTTCTATGATTTTTCCATTTTTATATATGTGATAGACGTAGCCTTTTTTCTCATTGGCATCAACGATAGTCTCATCCTCATTAGCAAATTTTAAAAGTATTGCTTCTGCCTCATCAGATGGTGTATAAGTAGCGCTTAGCACAGAACCGTTTTCCGACAATTGTACATCATGAGCGATCGGATCATTGCCTAAGCTCAATTCATAAACGACAGCCCGAATTTGTTGACCAGGTAATTCTCCATCTTGAGCATCGTAACTAATAGAAAACGACTGACCTGCAACTAATCGCTCAGGACTTATTGTGACTTCTTGTGCATAGACGAAAGATATGGCTAAGCAAAGGATAAATAAGAAACTATATTTCATGGTATAATTTTAATTCGTTTAAGAAGTAGAGATCAATCCATAATATTAAAGGATTGTCTTCAAATATAAACTGAAAATAAGATAATCACATGGATAACATGGTCATCACGCGAATTTAGAGATAGTTCTACCAATTATAATATAATATAGATAAGCATAATCTTATAATGAAACTTATATAAGTAGTGTAATTGTTGTAGAATTGGACCTACAAACGAATCTATGAAAATCCTATCTACTCTACTTATTATAATCCTATGTAGCTCATCAGCTATCTGGTCACAAGGTTACGTTATAAATGATTATATCATAACAGTTGAATTATCTAAGGATGGATACTTTGATGTAAATGAAATTATCACCGTCACCTTCAATGAGAAAAGAAGAGGTATCAAAAGAAATATTCCCAAAAAAATAATGGCTGAAGGGCAAGTCCAAAAAATAAGTCTAACCAATATAGATGTAAAAAATTATGAATACAGTCTTATAAGTGAAGGCAATGATAAAGTTATTAGAATAGGAAATAAGGACACTTATATTACTGGCTCACATACCTATGACATTTCATATAGGGTCTCTAATGCATTCATATATACTGATGATCATGTTGCATTCCAATACAACTTAATATCTGATTGGGATACAAGTATAGATAAGATGTCATATACAATTATTCTTCCTGACTATGTGGATCTATCAGAAGAGGATTACGTGATGATGACAGGTGACAGTGGAGAGTTTAATAGGCATGTAAGCATGGACAAAGTCGGTAATAGATTTACAGGTCGATCGCTAATAAAATTAGATCCCAAAAAAAATGCAACTATAGCAATTAAGTTCCCTAAGACTTACATTAATAAACCACCAGCTCCAGTTCCTTTTTACAAGAAAGACAAACTGTGGTTTCTGCCTTTAGGCTTTTTATATTTAATTATAAATTTCTTTAGAAAGTCACGACAGCATAATGTAAATATCAATTCTGGAGCAAGCGTCCAAGAAGAACATTTTCCGCCATCGGAGTTCTCACCTGCCATGGTCGGTGCATATTATGACTACAAAGTCAATACAGAAGATGTCATTGCACTACTCCCCTACTGGGCAGAAAAAGGCTATCTCAAAATCATGAAGGGGGATGAAGAATTGTATTTCAAAAAATTACGAAACTTAGATAGCGATGCACCAGAATATCAACTATTAGTATTCGATAATTTATTTAAATCAGACGATATTGTAATACTATCAGAGCTTAAAGAAAAGATGTACATGCATCTGCACAAAGCCAAAGGCTTACTACACAAAGAGCTCCTCGGTAAAAATCTTTATGATGATAATTACTTAAAAACATTTAGAAGCTATTGGACATTAGCTCTCGGAATATTTTTATTTGCTTCTGCTTTTGCAGTTGCTTTAATATTCCAATATATCCTGACGGCAGTAGGACTATTTATATTGTCGATTGCAATATTCGTCATGTATGCCAAGCAACCTAAGAAATCAGAATTAGGTATAAGAATACACAATCATCTTAAAGGCTTCAAGCAGTTCTTAGAGAATAGTCCTCGAGAAACAACCCAACGTTTACTCAATGAACACCCAAAATATTTTGAGCACATCTATCCATATGCGATAGCCTTAGGCATAGATAAAACTTGGCTTACACGTATGCAAGAATATGATATCAATGCACCTTACTGGTATGGCTATCACGGTACGCATCATAATAATACAAGTCCATCATTCAGTGAATTTTCTAATGACTTTGATATTCCAGAGATAACGAGTGTTTTTACAAGTGCTCCAATCTCAAGTACGGGGTCAGGGTCATCAGGTGGTGGATTTAGTGGTGGCGGTGCTGGTGGTGGATTTGGAGGTGGTGGTAGTTCTTGGTGATTTCCTTAATTGTGGGAATCACGGATTTAAGATTGATTATAGGATTACATGGATTAACCCTTTGCGACTTATAATAATCTGTGTCATCCATTAATCCTCTAAATCAGTGATTCTGCCCTCAATGTATTTTTATCTCTAACACCAATCTCTTAAAAGTTAACTGCACATTAAATGAAGCACCGATAATTTAGTGGTGGCGGTGCTGGTGGTGGATTTGGAGGTGGAAGAAGTTCTTGGTGATTTCCTTAATTGTGGGAATCACGGATTTAAGATTGATTATAGGATTACATGGATTAACCCTTTGCGACTTATAATAATCTGTGCCATCCATTAATCCTCTAAATCAGTGATTCTGCCCTCAATGTATTGTTATCTCTAACACCAATCTCTTAATAGTTAACTGCACATTAAATGAAGCACCGATATTTTTTTCAGTTATGTCTTTATATTTGAGTTTCATATTTTCCTTTTGTCATAAATCCTGATTTCTTTTTGGCTCTTGTCTCTAAACTACGTCGAACGGGCAATTACTTCAAGTTAAAGGAACCAGCGTATTAAACCTACGCGACTTACTCTAATCTGTGTCATCCATTAATCCGTACAATCCGTGATTCTGCCTTTACTTTTTCATACCCGCCAAAACCCATCCTAAATATGCCATAGGAAAATATGCAACTACAAGATCCAGCACATTAAACCACATAGGAGCTGGAAGCAACACAACCATAGTAATCCCACCAAATAAAAACAAAAGTGCAATGCCTAATGATAATCCTAAGTGATACTTAGCAGCTATCATAGAACATACAAAAGCACCAGATATTGATCCAATAGCATGAGCTATAAATGGAGTCATAAAATGCTTGAATTCATAGAGGTGCATATTATCAATCATAGAATCTAAATCATCAGGATTAACACCGTCTGGATATCCAATGACTGGGCCTAAGAATTTTATAGTTAATCCATTTAGGATGGCACCGACAACTAAGCCTATCAAGAATGCTGCAATATTTCTAATTATGGGATGCATATTTCTCTATTATATGATGATTATATAATGAAAGTAGTTAAATTGATGATCATTGGCAAAATACCAACTATGAGATATCCATTGATTATAAGTTTACTATTTGTATTAAGTTGCAAGAATAAGCAAGAAGCTGTCACGACCCCTCGGGTCGCATACGATCAATCATCGGAAATAGCAATAAACTCTGATCATGAGAACCCCAGAATGCAATTCAAATTGATACAGTCTAAGGTATTAGACAAAGGCAGTATATGGGAGAATATCAATCAGCAGATAGAGGATTTTAAAGAAAAAGAATACCAAAATCTCAAACCTCTTATTCTTGAGAGAGATATATTATCTATACAAGGAAACATCGACGCAGGCAAGTTAAGTTATCAAAAACTAACACAGTGGTATCTCTACCGCATTCTAAAGTATGAAAGTGACAATGATAAAAGCCTACAATCTATAATAAGCGTCAATCCTAATGCAGTGGCGCAAGCGATAGAAAAAGACAATAAAAAAACAAAGGGGCATCACCCCATCTATGGGATGCCTATACTTCTCAAAGATAATATCAATACAGTAGATATGCCTACAACAGCAGGTGCTATCATCCTCCAGAATAATCAAACTAACGATGCAGAGATCGTTAAAAACATCAAAGGTCATGGTGGCATCGTATTAGGTAAAGTCAACTTAAGTGAGTGGGCATATTATTTCTGCACAGGTTGCCCACTAGGCTATAGCGCTGTAGGAGGTCAGACACTAAATCCTTACGGAAGAAAAATTTTTGAGACTGGAGGATCAAGTGCTGGTAGCGGCACTACAATGGCGGCGAACTATGCAACCGCAGCAGTAGGTACTGAGACCAGCGGATCCATCTTATCGCCTTCAAGTCAAAACTCTGTCGTCGGATTAAAACCTACCATAGGGTTACTCAGTGGATCTGGAATCGTACCTATATCGAGTACATTAGATACACCAGGGCCTATGACACGCAATGTCAGTGATAACGCTATCCTACTCTCAGCAATGTCTGAAGGTCCTAAGGCAAATCCGAATACTAAAGACATACGCAGATACGATGTATATCACAACAATCTAAATAAAGATTATATCAGTGGCTTACGCTTAGGCGTCATTAAAAATTACCTCGAAGATTCTCTTTATACAATTGCCATCAATGACCTTAAGGATAAGGGTGCAGAGATTATAGAAATTGAACCAGAGAATATATCTTTTGATAAATTTCTTACTTTTCTCAATGCAGATATGCAACGTGATTTTCCTAAGTACATGAATGCCCATGCAGGACCAAAAATCAAAATAAGAACTGTCAAAGACGTAGTAGAATATAATCTGAAAGACACGCTGCTAAGAGCACCATATGGCCAACAATTATTTGAAGGCGTCGTTGCAGAAGATATTTCTGATGCTGACTTTGATGTTTTAAAATCAGAATATGACAGCTTAGGCAAAAGCTTCTTTAACACTCCTATGGACAAGTATAATCTTGATGCTATCGTATCTATTAATAACTATAATGCTGGACATGCTGCTATGGCAAAATATCCATGTATGACTGTTCCGATGGGTTATCAAAATAATGGAGAACCTAAGAATATAACTTTCATAGCTAAAACATTACAAGAAGACAAATTGTTAAAAATAGCCTATGCATATGAGCAGGCTACTAAGAAAAGAAAAATGCCATCTGACTACAAATAAAAAATTACTCATGAAAAATATCTTTTTCACTTTACTATTACTTTGTATAAGTTTCATATCCTTTGGACAAGTTACGTCTACTTACCTCAAAGAGAATTTCGACAAGAACATCTATGAGATTCCGATGCGAGACGGCAAGACATTATACACTATCGTATACACTCCAAAACCTGACGGCAATAAGTATCCCATTATTCTCAATAGAACTTGCTATAATGCTTCTAACAGTGACAACTTCACATTTGGTAATCAGCCATCACAATCTCTGGTAAATGAAAAGTACATTTTTGTTTTTCAAGATGTGAGGGGCCGGTATATGTCAGAAGGAGAATTCGATAATATGCGTCCAAATATTCCTGGCAATAAGAAAAAGAAAAAAGACGAAATAGATGAAAGCTCTGACACTTATGACACCATAGATTGGCTAATCAATAATGTAAAAAACAATAATAAGAAAGTAGGTATGTACGGCATATCCTACCCAGGCTTCTACACTGCAGCAGCATTGCCTGATGCACATCCTGCGTTGAAAGCATCATCACCACAAGCACCGATTGCAGATTTTTTCTTTGATGACTTCCATCATCATGGCGCATATCTTCAGAGTTACACACCAGCTTTCGCTGTATTCGGATATCAGAAACCTGAAAAGACAAAAGTGCCTTGGTATGGTGAGCAGATTATGAGATTTGATGAACGTGCAACTGGAGACGCCTATGACTATTATATGGATTTAGGACCTATGAAAAACATAACTGACAGCCTTCATTACGATAATTTCTTTTGGAAGCAGATCACCGAGCATCCTAACTATGATGAATTCTGGCAGAAGAGAAGTATCATCCCACATCTCAAAGATGTCAAGCATGCCGTCCTTACGGTAGGTGGCTGGTATGATGCCGAAGATCTATATGGCCCACTTACGATATACAAAACTATAGAAAGAACATCCCCCAAAGCTCAGAACTCCATCATCATGGGGCCATGGACGCATGGCGGATGGTCACGAGAGCGAGGACAACAAATTGTAAATGATATCTACTATGGTGATAGCATCTCTACTTATTTTCAAAAAGAAATAGAAGCACCCTTCTTCGCCTATCATCTCAAGGGAAAAGAAAATCCCAATCTTGCCGAAGCACATATGTATGATACCGGTAGTAAAGAATGGAAAAATTTTGATAAGTGGCCAAGTGATGAGATACCTGAGGTGACTTTAGGCTTTGCAGATGGCGGCAGGTTATTGATTAATGAAGAAGGCGATCAAGAAGCTGTATTTGAATATACAAGTGATCCTAACAAGCCTGTACCTTATCGCTCGCAACCTGAAGGATTGACATTTACTCCGAGATACTTCATTACAGATGATCAGAGAGAAGTCGGCAGAAGACCTGATGTGCTTACCTTCAAATCAGAAATTCTAACTGAGGACATCACAATAGGTGGGCAGATCATAGCAGACTTAGTGGTCGCCATGACAGGCACTGATGCAGATTTTATTGTAAAATTAATAGACGCCTACCCTCAGGACCATCCTAACTACAGTCACAATCCTGACAACGTCATGATGTCCGGATATCAGCAACTCGTTAGGCACGAAACTTTCAGAGGCAGATTCCGTGATAGTTATAAAGACCCAAAGCCGTTCGTTCCAGGAGAGCCTACTCGTGTGACTGTGCCTTTGCAGGATGTGCTACATACTTTCAAGAAAGGACATCGCATGATGATACAGATACACAGCACATGGTTTCCATACATAGACAGAAATCCACAGAAGTATGTAGATAATATTTTTGAAGCTAAAGCTGAAGATTTTATAAAATCTGAAATCCAAATTTTTGGATCATCTACCATATCAGCAGGTACTAAAAAGTCTAATGCTAATATCATACAACCTTAACTCCTATGGCGTAGATAATTAAAAATATCAGAATCAAGTAAATGGAAATTTATTATCTACTCTTGATGGTCCTTTAGTTTAGAGTTTTCATAGAAGATGAGTTATTAGGATTATTTCTATGTATAATTGACTTATCCATTTGATCATAATTTCTCATATTTAAAATGATAAAGTAGTGGAGGTGACCTAGCCGATG